>JAABUS010000513.1_pt1 | contig 96782 bp, 81 predicted proteins | sample 5560161 | NCBI WGS metagenome assembly JAABUS01 (sample SAMN10711885, study PRJNA513376) | rock metagenome | isolation source: Antarctica rocks | place: Antarctica: Victoria Land, Trio Nunatak nord | collected 2016-01-04
AATCAACCCGTCTAACGATCCACCAACACTCCCAGATCGCAGCCCCCAGCCATCATCGTGTCAAAACGACTTTCCGGACGGAGATCCACCTCCTGGCCAGGTAAAGGTCTATGCGTTTCTGCTCTATCGATCCATGTGTAGCCCCTCTCGGTAGATTATTTTCTGATTGTTGGAGATGGAAGAGGGGAGGGAGGTGGTGGTTTTGGAGACGGGGACGGCGAGTTATGGGATAGGGTTCCTGTGTCACGGGGCGCGGCCGGATGCCCCAGCGTTGAGGTCGTTGAGAAAAAAAGGTTTTCGGATCATGGTATGTATGTGAAGCGCTATGCAAGCCATCCAGTCTCCCTCGTTAGAATGCTTCGCTGGCGTGAACGCGACAGTCTTCCTCCCTAGCTGTCATGCCATCACTGTATTATACCGTTGCATCTAACTTTACCCCCCCGTCCTAAGCCCAGCAGCCACACCGCCTCGCCGCACCAAACCCCATCCTAGCTCCCCCGGAACAAGAACTGCATATCCTCGGGCGTCAGCTTCTCCATCGCCACCTGGTCGTTGTTGATCGTCCCGTTGATCATGTTGGCCTTCTTCTCCTGCAGCATCACCATCCGGCTCTCGACCGAGTCCTCGATGCACAGCCGCGTGATGACGCAGGGCCGCTTCTGCCCGATGCGGTGGCAGCGGTCGGCGGACTGCCATTCTGCGGCGGGGTTCCACCATCTGTTTGGCCAGTCGGTGTTAGTAGGATGTGCAGGACAAGGGAAGGGGGAAGGTGGAGGGGGGGTTTGGAGGGGAGAAAGGGGGACACTTACGGGTCGATGATGAAGACTCTCGAGGCCTCGGTCAGGTTGAGCGCGACACCGCCCGCTTTCAGCGAGACGAGGAAGACCTCGACGTCGGTGTTGTTCATGAAGTACTCGATCGACCGCTGGCGCTGCACGGGGCTCATGCTACCGTCCAGCATGACGGTCTTGAAGCCCGCGCGGCGGAGGCGCCATTCCACGAGCTGCAGCATGGACGTGAACTGCGAGAAGACGATGGACTTGGGGGTCTGCTTCTTGCTGCGCAGCTTGTAGAGGTCGTACACCAGCATCTCGATCTTCGTGCTCGAGGTCCAGTCCTCCATCTTGATGCGGTTGATGATGGAGCTCTTCTTGACGTGGTCTTCGTCCTGCTCGATGTCGGGCTGGTCGAAGTCGATGGTTAGCGGGATGTGGCAGCGCGGACAGTCCGGGGTGGCGCTGTCGTCGAAGGAGCGGACGTAGTCCTTGGCGCATTTGCGGCAGAATTCATGGTGGCAGCGCGAGCGGATGGGTTCCTCGGCTGTTTCGTCGCAGATGCTGCAGACGAGGACGTTTTGGCCGCCCTCGGCGTGCTTCTTGAGGATGAGGTCGGGGTGGTTGGCGACTTGGCGCATTTGCATGATGAGACCGAAGATATTGGCGTAGTTGTTCAGCATCACACCGCGGCTGACGTAGGTATCGAACTGGCGGACCGTGTTCGACATGATGCTGGAGGAGAAGTCGCGCTCGATTTCGCCGAAGAATTCGTTGTGGATGATGACTTCTTTTGGGGGAAGCTCCATTGATGCAGTGTGGTCGCGCTTCATGCGCCTCAACATAATGCGATCGGTGACGAGACGAAGTTTGCCGAGTGCTTCCTTGCGTAATGCGTCGTCATGCTGCTGAGTGATTGGGTTCAGGAGTTCTTGGTTGAAAATAGAAACGTGCTGGAAGCCGCTGTGGTTGCAGTGCTCGCACTTCTTGGCTTCGTTCTGTGCCCAGTGTAGCTCGGCACAGCTGCACTCCTTGCAAAAGTAGCAGGCAAAAGGTTTGATCTGGAGAAAGCGAAGAAGCGAGAAGAACTCTCCAATACGATTCTGGACGGGCGTACCGGACAGGCACCAATTGTAATCCGCGTGGAGCGCGAAACAAGCCTTAGCAACTCCAGTCGTACGAGTCTTGATGTTGTGAGCTTCATCAAGGATCAGGCGGTGGTAGTGAATGGCGTGTATCTTGCTGTTCTCCTTGATGAGACCATCTTCACGCTTCCAGCCTTTCGACTCTTTGCGGTAGATTGACTCAAGACCCGAGTAAGAGATCATGATAACATCGAACGACTTCAACTCCTTCATCGTCATGTTCTTGACCTTTGGGTTGGTATTGTGATAAATCAAGACCTTGAGCTTCCCATCGGTATACTCCTGAATCTCGTTTTGCCACTGCATGAGAGCTACCGGAGGCTGGAACACGTCAGTGAATATAATCTCAATTAGAAGACATTGCAATTTACCACGACGACCAACGTGGGTTCTTTTGCTGGATAGTCCGACATGATCAGGGAAACAGCCTGAATGGTTTTACCCATTCCCATCTCATCACCTAACAAGCCGCCCTTCCACTGAGACTTTTCTTGACGCATCATCCAGTCCAGACCCTCGAGCTGGAAAGACTTCAGTTTCCTCGTGATAGTCTCTGGCTGCTTGGCCTGCACTGGGACCAAAGTATCAACATTTGAGAGGGTGTCCCACATCGTCAGGATCTCCGGATGAGCACGCTCCAATTTAGCTCGTTCCTTTAACGCCTAGAAAACGTCAGCAAAGTTACATTGGCCGGTCTATATAAACTTGCCCTGCCTTCCAATCCAGCAATACGTCGTTCATTCCATTGCTGCCGACCGGCGGCCGCAGGCCCATGCCTACGACGACGGCGACGAGTAGCTCCCGGGGCCGTCGATGCCGACACTGCAGGGCCAGATATCTCCGGTGCTGGAGTTGCGCTGGCTGTTGAAGGAACGTCCTCGTCTGCAAGATCGTCGTCTCCAGACTCGGGAAGAGAGAATTCAGACTGGCTATCTTCTTCGGTGTCTTCAATGACAAGTCGTGCGCCCTCTGTCAATGAGTCTCTGGCAGCTCTACGAGCCCGAGCTGCCGGTAAAGGAGTACGCTTATTTGGCTTGGCCTTCTTATTTGGAGGCGCTTGGTCCTTTACTGCTTCTACTTCGGATAATTCGGAAAGCAGGGACTCGTCTTCATCAGAGTCTTCAATGACTCGTCTTGAATTACGACTCCCTGTACTTTGCTTGGCTGGAAGTCCACCATATTCCTCCGCTTGTAGAGCTTGCGCAAGCGCAGCATCGGCCTCTAGCTCGTCCCCATCAACCCTCTTTCGTTTGCCTACAGATTGTCTTTGGAAAAGGCTAACCGCTTTTGCTGGTCTACCACGGCGACGGATGGATGTTTCGCCCTTCATCATCGATTCGGCAGGGGTAGCAACGGCGCTCGTCAAAGGGGTATCGTACCCACTCGATTGACCGCGGCCAGTCGAACAGCTAGACCCTACGGTCGACGGGCTAGGAGAGAAAGCACCTTTGCGTTTTACTGGGTTTGATCGCATTGTGGGGACTGTAGTGGGTATAGAGACCGCCTCGAGGATCCTCCTGGGTGGGTGGGCTTGATTTTCAGCCAGCGGTGGTCCATCCGACTCATTACCATCTAGACCAAGCATCATGTCCTCTGAGTCTGACTCGTAATCATAAATCTGCTCTTTGACCTCGACCGATTTTCGCGGACGGCCGCGTTTAGGAATCGAGCTTGCTGATACGGCCGATATTCGCTTGACCCCTAGTTGGGATATCAGAGTAATTCCAAACCATGCGAAGTGACAATGAGCATACCGGAGCTACGAACTGGAGAGCTCGAGGCCACCTTGAGAGCATTAACCTTAGGCCTCGCCATATTGTATCTCAACTGAATTGATTCAAGGCTGTATCCTGAGGAGTCATAAAATTGAAAGTTGGAGAACGCGTAGATAGTGGCAGCGATGGTTGATGACAGGTCAGTGGAATCTCAAACTCGGGTGCATATTAAAACAACGCGCGAGCCGTGACACTGAGAGTGATGGCGATATGAGATACTGTCCTCACTACGGAGTACTTCATGTGAAAGGCAGAGGATTTGCCACCACAAGGGTACGCGACTGGTACGCGCCGAAACTTCTTAAGCGAAGTGCTTGCAGATCCAGACTTCACCCCAGCTTCGTCAACTCCTCTAGTAAAACCTTCCACCAAGTCGGAGTCTCAGGTGACATCTTCGGTACGCTTACAGCTCACTTCGATCAGTGAGAATTTTTCTGGCCAAGATGTAAGCCCTCTATCAGGACATCGCAAGCAAGTTCTGACTGAAACGATTCTAGGTCAGGGCGACGAGCATCAGGCAATCGCATTAGGGGCCCGTACGTCTACCATCATTGGAAACTGAAGCTCTAGTATGCTAACATCAGTTTGCAGTCAATCTGCCCTGACCGACTACCTCGCAGTAAGCTTGCTACCTTTATCGCCTGTCCCAGACCATCTTACACTCGTCTAGTCGCACAACATATCCGCTGCTCAGATCGCCAGCGATTATGACCGTCGGCGACGTGAAGCCCAGGAGACTGCCGAGGCAGATGGTACAGCAAATGGAGCGCAAGATGAGGATGAACCTCAGGACGAGCGTGTAGAGACCGCAGCGCAGAAAAAGAAGCGGAAGCGCCAGGAAGAACAGGCTTTAGCCAAGATCAAACAGAGCAAAGGTTCCAAAAAGCACAAGAATAAGGGTGGAGATGACGGTGATGATAACGATGTCGCTTTCGACATGTACACCAAGAGCAAGCCACTTCCAGGCCAATTAGAGCATTGCGAGCTTTGCGACAAGCGCTTCACCGTAACTCCTTACAGCAAGACAGGTCCAGACGGTGGGCTCCTCTGCGCGAAATGTTCGAAAGAGCAGGAGGGTCAGAAAAAGAAGGACGCAAAGCCAAAGAAGCAGGCGGTCGCCCGGGATAAGCGCCGACAGGTGCAAAGCAATCTTCTCGATGGAATTGTACAGGAGGGGGCCAAAACTCTCGGACAATTGTGCATTGAGGTACTCAACGCTCTGTCCAGCAGCCGTGGGATGTACTAAGCGAAGTACAGAAACTCGCAGATAATATCCATGATGTGGAAGAACTTGGTGATTTGCCGCAGTCGTTACTTGATCGACTGAGTCAGATATTGTCGAGAAAACGCGCTATGACATCTCAAACCCTTGCACTGTTCCTCAAACCAGACACAGATACCATAGATATCTATGACTGTGGAAGTAAGTCGCTCGTCGTCTCGAACAAAGGATCAGAAGCTGACTGAATATAGATTTGGAGACTGAAGACTACATTAGGATATTTTCTATCATGCACAAAGCTCGGAATGTCAATCTTCGTAACGCAGGGCAGTTCAAGGACGAGGTCATAGATTATATCGCTGAGCGCAACATCCCTATCCGAAGCCTACAGTTAGAGGCCGCGAATCTGGTTTCGAATGAGGCCTGGACGAGATTCTTCGGCCAATGTGGGGACTTGCTCGAATCGTTGAAGCTGAGTTGGCTGGACTACTCCATGGACGACGACACTTTCATACAACTCGTCTCCGCCTGCCCCAACCTCAAGCGCCTGAAAATCAAGAAATGCTTCCGGTTGTCAGACCTGGCTTTGGGCGCTCTTCAGGACCTCAAAAGCCTCGAACATCTCTCACTCCGCTTTCCAGCCCCAACCGCCTCGCCACCACTCCAGAATCTCATCGCTGCCATAGGATCTAATTTACGCACGCTGTCCCTCGAGAGCTTTCTCGAAGCTGACGACGAAGTCCTCGCCACCATTCATTCCACCTGCACCAAGCTTAAGAAACTTCGTTTCTGCGAGAATGACCTTTGTACAGATGCCGGCTTTGTCTCGCTCTTCAAAAACTGGTTGAACCCTCCTCTGGCCTTCATTGACCTTTCCAGCAACCGCTCGATAGATTATACCCAACCTGACGGTCCCGAGGAACCCATTGGGCTCGCATCTGCGGGCTTCGAAGCCTTAATGAGTCACTCCGGCGAAAGTGTTGAGGTCCTAGATATAAGCTCATGTCGACACATTGCCTACGAATCCTTCGCTCACGTTTTCAATGGCAAAAAGGTGTATCCCTTGCTGAGAGATATCAACATCTCCTTTCTAACGAAGATTGACACACCAATTGTGGCGGGTATGTTCAAAAGCTGTCCCAGCATGAACAAGGTCACGGCATTTGGATGTTTCAACATAACTGATGTAATGGTCCCGAAGAGAGTGGCGTTGATAGGAGTGCCGAATGCACAGGATTCGATTGTGCAGGAAGGAGCTTATGATTTCGACGTTGAGATGGATGACGTGGGCGGTGGAGATCGGTTCGGGACCTCAAAGCTGTGACATCAATCCTCTGATGCACCTTACTCTTGTTAATACTCACTTGCGTCAGCTACTACGAGTCATGGTTAAAATGCAGCGACATGGATGGGTGGTCGGTGCACAATACTGGCATTGTAGATGGCATGATGGCGCAGGAATCATTAAGCTTTGGTACTTCACGACTACTCCCTCCAAATTTCTGGAGGGCTCGCGTCAAAAGATGCGTATAACATCTTTCTAACTAGATGTAGTAGGTTACGATAGAAACCACCAATGCTGAGCATAGCAATGGCAATCGATCAAGATGCTCTACCTGTGTACTGGGATCAGTAGACCCCCAATAAAGCTGCTCCTCATGGCCGCGAGATTCAGATACAAGTCGTATGCCTTCGACACATAATCGCTGCCGGTGGCTGTTACTGGCAGCTGCCGATTTGATTTTTAGGATCCTGATCAGGATGTTTTGCCGCCGGGACGATAGAGCAAGATACTTTTAGGCAAGGCTGTATTGGTGATATTCCCATTGAAGAACAAGGCGACAGGATCCCGCGATCAACATAGCATCTTGACTAAGACGATGGGTATGTATCTCGAATATGTAGTCCGTTGCTCATGTATGTTTGATTGGCAGTATTGCGGGGATGAGGTAGATGTTTGCTGTCGCCAAAAAGAGAAATCGAGGGAAGTGCCGTCGCATTAAAGCGCCGTTTTTTTGCCAAGCCGCCAAGCGACAGTACCAATTTGCTGTTCGTTCACCCTCGCCAACCTCATCAACCAACTATCCGCCAGTTCCTACCGTGCATCATTCATCCACCAGTTACCCATTCGCAGGGCCAACTCTGTTCTCGCGCTCATAATCCTTTTCCTTCCCATCTCATATCTTCACTGACACGATGACGAGCGAAGTGAGTCTGCCACGCGCCTATCAACTCCTATCTTCAGCCCCAGTACCGCGCTCAGGGCAGTCATGTAATACCCGAAAGAAGCCCTGCTAATACGTTGGTGTGATCTACAGCGCGAGAGGTATGCTCTAGACCGGATTTTGAGTCTCCAGCGATTGCCATACTGACCCAGCAACAGCAAGACCTTCCTTGCGAGGCTGTGTGAACAGGCCGAACGCTATGATGGTAAACCCTGCATGTGAAGCGTCCAGAGCAGGACTATCAATGCTAACTGACTATATCAGAAATGGTCACGTACATGAAGGTCAATGAATATTGAAACCTCCGCTAGTCGCAAATTTGCTGACTCTTCGCAGGAAGTCGCAAAGGTACACAATCGCTTAGCGCGATGACGAAACAGTCACGACTACAACCGCAGATTCCTCTGACCTCATAGTTAGATTGGCGGCGAGCTTACTGTTGACGAGCGGAATCTGTTATCCGTAGCCTACAAGAATGTGGTGGGGACTAGACGCGCCTCCTGGCGTATAATTTCGTCGATCGAGCAGAAAGAGGAGTCCAAAGGCACAGACAAGCACGTCGGAACCATCCGAGATTATCGTCAAAAGATCGAGACTGAGCTCGAGCGCGTATGCCAAGATGTGCTCGACGTTCTGGACGAGTCCCTCATCCCCAAGGCCGAATCAGGAGAGTCCAAGGTCTTTTACCACAAGATGTGTGTTTTACCGTCGATTTGAAGAGCATCGAGTGCCTACTTACAATTTTTGTAGGAAGGGTGATTATCACCGCTATCTCGCCGAGTTCGCGTCAGGTGAGAAGCGCAAGGTCGCCGCCACTGCTGCCCACGAGGCCTACAAGGTAGGATCACTCCGGAATTCGATCCTGGAGCTGTTGATGGCTCACACTTTCTGCACAGAATGCCACCGATGTCGCTCAGACGGAGCTCACTCCGACGCACCCCATTCGCCTCGGCCTCGCACTCAATTTCTCAGTGTTCTACTACGAGATCTTGAACTCGCCTGATCGCGCCTGCCACTTGGCTAAGCAAGCGTTCGATGACGCGATCGCCGAGCTTGACTCTTTGTCCGAGGAATCCTACCGCGACAGCACACTCATTATGCAGCTACTCCGCGACAATCTTACGCTTTGGACGTCTTCAGACGGCGGCGAGGGAGAGGCCGCGCCATCTGGTGAGGCGGCAAAGGAGGGTGAGAAGGCCGCCGCTCCCGCTGAGCCCAAGTCGGAGGCGCCTGCTTCGACCGAGGCTCCGGCCGAAGCTCCTCGTTCCACTGACTCCTAAGCGCAACCTTCATGCGCCTTCACCAACCATCTGGCATGCATAGACGCAGCTGGACATCAAGGGAAACGGAATGGTTGGTCTACACGAAATAAGGAGGCAGCAAACGATGATGGATGTCCGGACGAAGAACTCATCAATCCCCTTTAACCTGCGATCACGGTGTCCCTTTCTCTGGATTTAGTAGCCTGTCTAATTGCTCAAGGTAGAGAGGAAGGTCGATGGTGTATGGTCAGCTTTGCTCAGCTCAATCGGCTGAAACGCAGATATGTCCCTTTCGGAGCCACTGTCTAGTCTCATGGGTACCTCGTTTCTTCTCGCGAAGAGCTCGATTGCCCGACATAGGTAGCGCAGAATGCAAGATCAGTCTCTACCATACAACGCACGTCTCTCCTATTAAGACTCAGCACTCCAGGCGTTTCTCCTCGTCACTTTGGCTTCACGTTCTTCCCCCGTGCGTTGTCTACATTGGCCCCGCCGAACTCTGTTCAAGAGTAGCTCCAATTTTGACCCCTCAAGCCTCCACTGCTGCCAATGCTCAGGCAGTGTGACTTGCGTGACAGTGGATGAGAATACTTTTTCAAACCCATACAAGGTTGCCACTTTGTGACGCAACGGACGGGAAAACCTGTTGACATGTCGGTTCAGTCAGAGATATCTGTGCACAATTTGTAGTACCGTCTTGCAAAAGGGCATAATGCAGATAAAGTACATGTAAGGTAATGTGCGAGCGAGGTGAGGCTCAAACAGCCTAAGGACTCCCGAGGACACTAGCGCTGCTTGATGACGGACCGAGGAACGTCTCAAGCGCAAAGTTCCTGTGGACACGTTGAAGATTCATTGATCCATACTACGCGCTTTGCATTTTTCTAAGATCAAAATCTCCTCGAGTCGTTCTTTTGGCATCAAGGTCTCATTCTTTGATCTAAAGTGCCCTCCGTAGCCATTTCCGTGCGCAAGCTGGCAGTTCGCATGCAAGTTTAACACCTAAAGATTTCATGAAGTCGGTATAATGGAAGCTGCATACCTTTCTTCTCCAGAGGACGCGCTAGGTCATTTCGGTGTCGTGGAGCAAGAAGGGCTATCAGACGTTCAGGTACAAAAGGCTACGGACAAGTATGGGCGCAATGGTACTGTACATGAGCGCGGTTCTTCAGCAAAGGAGCAGCACTGATCTTTTGCTATAGCTCTACCGGAAGACCCCCCAACTCCGCTTTGGAAGCTTGTCCTGGAACAGTTCAAAGATCAACTTGTGATCATACTACTCGGCTCGGCAGCAATATCTTTTGTACTTGCCCTGTTCGAGGACGGAGAAGGCTGGACGGCTTTTGTTGACCCCTTGGTGGTACGCACTGCCCGACCATAAGTTGCGTGCAGGAAATTGACACTAGTCTTCTAGATCCTTACTATTTTGATACTGAATGCCGTTGTCGGCGTGTCACAGGAGAGCAGCGCAGAAAAGGCCATCGCTGCGCTGCAAGAGTATTCGGCGAATAAGGCTAAGGTGATTCGCAATGGCATGGTCAAGGAAGTCAAAGCCGAAGAGCTTGTGCCTGGCGATGTCATTACGGTGGCAGTGGGTGACCGGATACCGGCCGACTGTCGTGTGCTATCTATACAGAGCAACAGCTTCAATATTGACCAAGCCATCCTTACGGGCGAAAGCGAAAGTGTGGAGAAAACCACAAGAGCCATCACCGATAAAGGGGCCGTCAAGCAAGATCAAGTAAACATGTTGTTCTCAGGAACAACTATCGTCACGGGACATGCGCACGCTTTGGTCGTCCTGACTGGGGGTTCCACGGCCATTGGGAATATCCACCAGAGCATTACCTCTCAAATTTCGGAACCAACACCTCTGAAAGAAAAGCTTAATGACTTCGGCGACATGTTGGCAAAGGTCATTACCGTCATTTGCATACTGGTCTGGTTGATGAACATCCAACATTTCAATGATCCATCTCACGGAAGCTGGGCGAAGGGTGCAATCTATTATTTGAAAATTGCGGTATCTTTGGGAGTGGCTGCCATACCGGAGGGCCTAGCGGTGGTCATTACCACATGTCTTGCCTTGGGTACACGAAAGATGGCAGCCAAGAATGCCGTGGTCCGAAGCCTACCCTCAGTCGAGACACTTGGAAGCTGCAGCGTTATCTGTTCTGACAAGACTGGCACTCTTACCACGAACCAGATGAGTGTCAATAAGATGGTGTTCTTGAACGGATCAGGCACTGAGCTGGAAGAGATTGACGTTGAGGGCACTACGTTCTCCCCCGATGGAGGACTCATCTCGGAAGGTAAGCGCGTAGACAGCCTTGCCGCTTGGTCAATGACGGTACGGAAGATGGCGGAGGTCTCTGCACTTTGCAACGACTCTCAAATAGCGTTCGACTCTAGGAATGGGACCTTTAGCAATGTCGGCGAGCCCACAGAAGGTGCGCTCCGAGTTCTGGTCGAGAAGATCGGAAGTCCCGAGCCAGCCTTGAACCAGCAAGCAAGACTGCTGCCAGTATACGAGAGACTGCATACGGCCAGCAAGTACTACGAAGACAAGAACCCACGCCAAGCCACATATGAGTTCTCTCGGGATCGGAAGAGTATGTCCGTTCTAGTTGGTCAAGGACAGCATCAGCGACTCCTTGTCAAGGGTGCCCCAGAGTCGATCTTGGATCGTTGCTCAAGCGCCGTTGTGGGTGTCGACGGTAAGAAAGTAAGCCTAAACCGAAGCATTATTGACCTGATATCCAAGGAGGTCGTATATTTCGGGAACCGTGGACTCCGCGTCATTGCCCTCGCTAGCATCGACGACGTCTCTTCGAACCCACTTCTGAAGTCTGCTAAGACCACAGATGAATACGCTCAGATAGAGCAGAACATGACGCTCATCGGACTGGTCGCAATGTTGGATCCTCCGCGTCCAGAAGTCGCACATTCGATTCGCAAGTGCAGAGAAGCAGGCATTCGCGTTGTAGTGATCACCGGAGATAACCAGAATACAGCCGAGAGCATATGTCGTCAGATCGGAGTATTCGGTATGGACGAAGACCTCACCGGCAAGAGCTATACTGGAAGAGAATTTGACGCACTGAGTGAGGGCGAAAAGCTGGAAGCAGCCAAGACCGCCCTCCTGTTTTCTAGAACCGAGCCAGTTCACAAGTCAAGGCTGGTTGATCTTCTACAGTCGAGTGGAGAGGTGGTAGCCATGACCGGTGATGGTGTGAACGACGCTCCAGCTCTGAAAAAATCCGACATTGGGGTAGCCATGGGTTCAGGCACTGACGTCGCCAAATTGGCAGCAGACATGGTGCTTGCGGATGATAACTTCGCAACCATCGAGTCCGCTGTCGAAGAAGGACGGTCTATCTTCAACAACACGCAGCAATTCATCCGGTACTTGATCTCTTCGAACATCGGCGAGGTGGTCTCGATTTTCTTGACGGCTGCGGCTGGCATGCCTGAAGCGTTGATACCGGTGCAACTGCTCTGGGTCAACTTGGTCACAGATGGACTTCCGGCAACGGCGCTATCCTTCAATCCTCCAGACCATGATGTAATGCGACGACCACCAAGGAAGCGTGATGAAGCCCTCGTAAGTGGATGGCTATTCTTCCGCTACATGGTCATCGGTATCTACGTTGGCGCTGCGACGGTATTCGGATACGCGTGGTATTTCATGTACTACTCCGAAGGACCTCAGATCACCTTCTGGCAGCTCGTAAGCACTCTCCCCCCCAACCTTTCCCCCTTCTCTGAGAAGACCACGAATGCTAAACACGCGTGCGTCCCAGTCACACTTCCACCAATGCTCCTCCAAGTTCCCCGAGATCGGCTGCGAAATCTTCAGCAACAACAGCGCCCGCGCCGCCTCCACCATGTCGCTCTCCATCCTCGTCGTCATCGAGATGCTGAACGCCATGAACGCCCTCTCCTCCAGCGAATCGCTGCTCACGCTGCCCCTGTGGGAGAACATGGTGCTCGTGTACGCCATCACGCTGTCGATGGTGCTGCATTTCGCGCTGTTGTACACGCCGTTCCTGCAGGGTCTGTTCTCGATCGTGCCGCTGAACTGGGCGGAGTGGAGGGCTGTGGGCCTGATTAGTGCGCCGGTTATGTGAGTCCCTAACCCCCGTTTTTATGGAATGTTCATCTGCGTTGGTTGGTGGCGAGATGGCTAATCTGCGTTGGATAGACTCATCGATGAGGTTCTCAAGTTCTTCGAACGTAAGCTCTACTTGCCGAAACCACTGGCGGTGAGGGAGAGGGAGAAGAAGGAATGATAAGGTCGCAATGTCCTCTAGAATTAGAATATCTGGAATTCGTGTATGCGAGATAGATGAACCGAGAAAGATTAGATCAGATAGAGCATGCCATCCAAAACCCCTTTCGAGATGAGCAACCTTTCTCCAATGGTTCGGCATAGGCAATGCTGAACGTGTTGCGTGCGAAGACTCCTCTTGCTACTTGAATAGGAAGCTCGATACATCCCCCGTCCTCTCTCCTCCCCCCGATCTCAAACTACCGCACGCAGCCGTTCCTATCTAACAGCCTCCGCATCCAACAGTACGAGCATCATACCATGGAAACCCCCCAAATCTAACCCCTACCACTACCGCTACCCCCAGATCTCATCCCTCCCCCTGCCCCTACCCTCAGATCTCACCCCTAAATCGCACCCCTAGCCCGAGCCCGAGCATCCAATCCACGAGATATACCAGTCGTCGAGATCCAGGGAAGGTGAGAGGGGACAAGAATGGAGAAGGGAAGGGGTGGTGATCTTCTGGGGAAAGGTAGGAGTTTGTGCGGATGGAACTATCGTCTGCGGAATAACATGAAGGACGGAGCCTGGGGTCTGAATATATAGATGCTTGAGATGAGATGAGATGGATCTCAGTCTTGACGCTTTTTTCCGCTTCGTCAGAGGCATCGCGATGGCGCTGCAGCGTGGTTGGGACGTGCAGCGGCAACGTTACTCTGTCGATGTGATGGGTACGGAGGCTGCGATGCAGGGGGCGTGAGAGGGAGAGGTCTGGATTGAGGGATGAGGATTGGGTTAGGAATCATGTGGGGCTTGATAGGATTGGATGGATTTTTGGTGGAGTAAGCGAGAGCTGGAATCTGGGGGCAGCCTGAAGGGATGGTTAGATGATTTCGATAGAAGGAAGTGGGTTCGTGTAGAAAACCTGAGCTGGACTAGCCCCATGCGCCGGCCACGGAATGGCGCGCTCGATCCTTGGGGATTGCTGGAAGAACGGAATGATGGAATGTTGGTGGATTGAAGCACCAGTGAAGACGCATAGCTGAAGAGCCAAACCGGGGAAGCATTTGCCTCGCTCCAAGCATTGTGCCCGTCCCTCGAAGAAGGCTCTCAAGTTATATGTGTATCGTGCCGGTGTATGGGACACGCCAACCCAGGGATCTGAGACCTGACCATCTCGGAAGAAAATGGAAGGTCGGGGAAGTGTACGAGGTATGAGTGTTCAGTTGGCGCTATCTAAGGTTCTCGGAGTCTGGAACCTGATCTTCTCGAAAGAGATCAGGTTTGGAGGATACACGAGCATGTGAAGGCTAGTGTGGCGTTCAAGAGCGTTGTTCAAAGAGGTTTCTTGCGCAGTGCTGAGAGTTTGATACTCAAAGGAACCTTTCCACCGTTCTGTGAGGAATCAGACACAACTTAGACGTTTCTGACCTTGGCACGTAGCGTGATCCTTACACCCCCTTTCGTATCCTTTGCCTGGAGTACTTAGGCAGTGCCAGTACTTTGACTCTCAAGACTTACCAATGATGATGTAAAGCCAGAAAGAAAGCCTGAGTGAACGTTATTCGTGTAGCCTCTTCCGAAGTCGCGCTATTTCCTACCATTGTATCGACCCTTGACCTGGGACGGAATTGACAGAACTTGTTCCAATAGAAGTGAGCTTCTGACCAGACTATCGCTGTTCCAACTGTGGGTGTGAGTGACTCGTATCTGAATCAACCTTTTGGGTGTCAACCGTCAAAGGACTGGTGTCTGGCGATAGAAATCGAACAGAAAGGGGTTGGGAAAGTGACCAACAGGCGCGTGAGCGCAATATCGCTTAATGTCAGTGCTAGAGAGAGGAGTGCGAAGGTGAGAAGAGAAACAAGAGTACAATTGCCCCCAGACTCCACCAGAGGATATATACAAGAACAGCTTCATAACCAGTCCTTCAACGAAGTCGCAAAGATCATATTCAAACAGCGTACGCAGAGGCTTCCGCAGTCCTAAACCACGGTATCTCAAGTATGACCCTACCACGGTTCTCCCACATGTGCAACCCAACCTCTTCTTCATCGTCGTCGTCATCATGAGACTGATGCCTTCTTCCTCTTGCGCGTGTGGAATACTGCCCTTGTCTGGATATAGGCCTCAACTCACTGCCTTCCGGATTTCGTCGTGACCTTCGGCGCACTGACTGCAGTGCAGCTCTGAGACCTCGATGTTTGGTATGAGTATCCTTGGGTGAAACAACTGGGCTTTCTGGCGGCGCTGGGGAACCTTCTTCAGAAATGTCATCTTCTAATGGAGGTGGGGTGAGACTCTTTCCGCTTGCGTCCTCCGAGACGGCGCTGACGGAACGGTGATGGTCTCTGGCATATACCGGTGAAGGCATCGATACTTGCATAGCGTTCTTGGAAGGATCGTCTCTACCAGCGACCTTCTTGACATCCATTGTACATTCTGTATTCGATATCTCGGTCTTCTGTCCTGTTGAAGCGTTGTCAATATCCCACTGACGCAGTTCGGCTGAGAAGGTATCCGGTTGAGATGGATGGTGGTAGCGCTTTTCTTCGAATGTCTCGCGCTTCAGCCCTCGTGCGGCGACCGATATGAGCTGGTCCAGAACCACGAATTCCAATCGAATCTTGAAGGCGTAACTGAAGGTCCGGATAGGGTGGCTGAGGCCGACTTGGTTGAGGTACACCATGATGACGGAGGCGATATCCAAAGCGACGACAATTATGTTGACATATATAAGATCGAGCATGACCCGACGCTGGCGCACGCTTGACTTCGTGGGAGGGTGCAATATTCCTAGCAACGAACCAACGTAAATACCGGAGATGATGAGTTCAACGACGGTGTAAACAATCTAATTATATCTCTCAACAATCGCCTCCCTTGGCGACCATACGGACGAGATCTCCGGAATAGGATTCCAAGCCTGGAACTCGACGACAAGTGGGAATCGTGCTTATGAAGACCGTTGAGATGCTAATCCCGAAGACAAATCGCTGAACCCTTGTACGTTGATTCACCAGATGCAGTCGCGAGTACAGCACAAGAAGCTGCGCGGGGGAATATGTCGACCAACCAATAGTCAGAAGTAGTGTATACGAAATCCAGAGATTCTTGTGTGGGGCCAGAAACTTGAGGATAATGCCAATAGAATCCACTCCGCAACCAATGGCCCCAACCAGCACTATGTGATTTCGGAGTCAGCGTTCCTTCTCGGAGCTAGAGGATGAAGACATAGGGCATGTATTGCGAGCGAATGCTCGCCAGACAGGTCTCAAAGCTCTCGGAAAGCTCGGAATGGGGTAAAAGATGCTCGAAAAGAATGACTTAGTGCACCAGAAACACAAGCCTTGGCGCTTCCTGAACAACCGTAGGATTTCAAAAAGGGTCTCGAAGACAAGGAAAAAGGTTATGCCAATGAAGGCACTCGCCGCGATCTCCTCTCCAGGTCTCCATTGAGGTGGCTCAGACTCAGCAACTGCATACACAGAAGTAGAATGCATCGTGGAAGTCGCCAACGAGTGAATTAGACACTACGCCAGAGAGGCTATAAAGTGTAAGAGGAAAGCTGCATGCAACTGATCATTGAAGAAACTTTTGGAATGAAGCAGGATTACCAGAAATACCTCCATAGCCGATGGGGGAGGGGTCTAAGGACAGTGGACGAGATGTCCAAGCGATGATTTGCCAATCGGTGGCAGGCTGTTCTATGTAAACCAGAGAAGACTTGTCAATCATACTCGCTTTACCTAACACGAAACCTATAGCAAAGGTTCAACAGAGGCTTGCAATGGCCGCTATCGACACCTCAAGGTCGTCGATTGTCCTGCATGCAACACCGTGGCAAGCTCGAAATTCTCCGTGGCCCCTATATCCATATGCACGGACTTATTCCCCAGATTTCTGGAACACTTCGAGCAGTGCTATTGGCGCTCTTATATCGTACTGGAAGCTAAGTCACTGCGTGCCGTCAGTCTGCAGACTACACACGCTTGTCCGCGCTTGCACATTGCCTGTCTAGCCGTGGCGTCCTATGAAGCGTGTTCGTGATAGCAGTGCCTGAAGTCGCTTTTTCTGAGAAACGAACCTTGAGATCGAGCTCGTTGAGTGCGGGGTGTGCAGACTACTTGCGCTTTATGGCAAGCTTGTAGCTACTCCAGGAGTTGCTGAAGCTGCCCCCTGTCTTCTCGCTGACCTCGGTAGACACATTAGCAAGCGTTAGTTCTACAGTGTCCCACAAGCAGAGCAAGGCATTGACTCCAATCTTCCCACGAAACAGCTCGGTACTTCGTGGATGATGTTGGTGATGATATGGGAATGCTATGAGGTGTATAAGCGAAGCGCTGGAGTACATCGGATGCAACAAAGCACGGCAGTTCGAGCCGACCCACACAAGTGGACCTCGGTAAATATTCCTGTCAGAAAATCACCGCCGACCTCATAATGATAGTATTTTTGCTCTGACGTATATTCCATAATCGGCATCTTTTTAAGTTATATAGGCAATACATACTCTCATATATTTATCATGGGGTGGGATCCCCGATTCGCCACTGGCGCCAACGCCAGCGTCCTCAGTGCCCCCGGTTTGGAGAGCAACTACATTCCCAGTAGTAAAGGCTTCGCTGAAATCAATCCGAGAGAGAAGAAGGATAGGAGGTGGGCTCAAGATATTCCAGGTGTCAACAAAGTTGCACCGGGGGAAGGTTAGTCGACCGCGTTTAATTTCCACGGACAAAGCTCTAACGAAGCACATCCAGGCAAAGAGTGGGAGCGTAAGCAGCGGGCTCGGGAGTACAGAGTAGCCGCAAGGCGAGAGAAGAGGAACCGCAAAGCAGACGAGAAGAAGCAACGCAAGCTCAATGCTACCATTCTTCGGCGCATGGTCAGCGCAGCCCAGTCTCGGAAAGCTTTAGATCATGGGCTGATCGTTTGGTAGACCAGGAACCCGGAGAAGTACAACAAGAACGCTGAACGGAATCGGCTACGTTCCGTACAACTAGAGAGACAAGCAGTATGGTTACTAGCCGTCAAGCAAGCCGAGCGTCTAGCGATCGAACACGATCCCTCCGGAAATTTGTTCAATGTTGGCCCCGTTACCAGACTCGGTGACGGCACCGTCATATCCGTCGAAGCCCTCCAACGTCGGGAGGAAAACCGCGCCAGGCGCGAAGCTGAAAAGGCAGCCAAAGAAGCCGCCGCTACAAACGATCTCCAGCCCCCTACAGAGTCCATCGCCATGGACCCCCAACGATACCTCCAAATTGAAATCGATAAAAAGAATCCACGCCGGACTGGCGTATCCAAGACCCAACAACGCAAGCTCGAAGCCCTGAAACCCAAGACCGAGCCTCCCCGCCCCATCCTCCCCTCCCACATCACCCTCCCCGAAGGCGAAGAAAACTTCATCGCCCTCTGGGACCTCACCGACACCGAGCTCGAGCGCCGCGTCCTCCGCGAAAAGCGCCGCAAAGCCGCCGAACGCAAAGCCCTGCGCCTGAAGCAACAAGCCGGCAAAGCAGAGCGGCGCCTGGCGCGCGACGAGAAGCGAGCCGTATACCGACGGATCAAAGAAACCTGGAAAGCCATCAAGGAAGAGACCTCGCGGGAGAAGACCCGGCTGAAAGCCCAGGAGGAGGAAGAAAGCAAGAAGATCGCCATCGAGGTCAACGAAGCCGAGCGGGCGCGCGCCATGGAACTCTGCGCCTCCCTGGGCTTCACGCTCGAGAACACCGAAGGCGTGTCGGACATCAAGCCCAAAGCGCTGGGCATGAAAGGCCAAGAAGTCGATTTCGACGCCATCGAGCCCAGCGACAAAGCAGGCACCATCCGGCTCAAAGACCCTCCCCTCATCCAACAGCAGCAGAAGCCCAAAACCCCCAAACGCGTCGACCTAGGCGGCATCTCCGGCAACGCCCGGCCACTGATCCCCCACGCCCGAAAGCACAAGCACATACAAGCCGAAGAAACCCCCGCCGACGGCGCCGATTTCCTGAAACTCGACATCGGCCCCGACAACGACGACAGCAACCACCACCACCAAGCCCTAAGCTACAACCACCGCCTCCGGCGCAAACTCCGCCGCGCGCTCGACAACTGCCTCATCGCCCAAGAAACCCTCGTGCGCGAAGCCTGCATCGCCCACCTCCACAACACATCGCCCGACGCCCCCATCCCCCCCATCCTGAAGACAGCCTACAAGCCCACCAACACGCGCGGCGCACGGATACTGGAGAGCGGGGCCCTGGAGACGGCGAAGCAGGAGCGGGTGCGCGCGAGGGTCGAGCTGGCGGAGTTTAATAAATACATGAAGGTGTTGAGGAGGCAGGCGAAGCAGAAGGCGATTGAGGCGGGGTTGAGGAAACATGCGGAGGCTACGGGGAGGATAGCGGTGGTGAAGGGGGAGCATGAGGGGGGCGGGGAGGGGGAAGGGGAGAAGGAGGGGGAGAGGTGGTATCGCGAGGTGCAGTTTAACAATGGGCCGGCGAGGATCGTGGGGGATGATTATGGGTTGCGGGGGGATAGCGATGTGGAGATGGGGGATGCGGGGCCGTTGGAGGATAGTGATTAGATGTTCGCTGGGTGAAAAGCTACGATCGATGAGTTCATGGACGGATGAGAAAACTTCACGATCTTGCGGTCGTCAATCCTCAACTCAGCAGTGCACTCAACACCCTCTCTCTCAATTCCCCTAATCTGCCTACATATCAGTACACCACCCCAAGCCCCCTGCTCCACCAAAAACGGCATCCGATTCCCCAACGAATCATCCAATGAAGTACTACCGTAGCCAAAGCCGGTATCATAAAAACGGGCGCAGTAGGACTGGCCTGGGGATATCTCATGAACTCGCAACTTCGGAAAGCCCATCCCAACAAAACGCCAAATGCTGGATTGCATGCAACCGAGCAAGCAAGAAAAAAAAGCCCGCTCAAAAAAGCCAATGCTGGACTGCCAATGGCACCGAGCACGCAAACTCAGAAAGTCCGCTCGAAGAGAAGTTGTTTTTCTCTTCCTGATTCCAAATCTTCGTATCCAGCCAGCCCTTGTGCTCAACCCAAACGCGAATGTAAAGCATCAAAGTTCAGACATTATGGTTACAGATCTCTACTCCATGATAGGGCTGGGGTTCCATGGACTGGTCGACGGCCTCGGAATTGCCGGGTTTTCTTTTGGGTTGGAATTATTCGAATGCACTTTCTTCGTGTACCATGCCTACAATGACAGCTATCTGTCAGCTCCATCCCAAAGGTAAATACTGCAGTAAGATTGTTGGGCGAGGTCTACATACCAGAGTTATTCCTCAACAGCGGCATGGAGCTCTTCCTTTGACCACTTCCGCCCAGCCCTCCAGCCATCAGCAGCATGGAGCTCTCCCTTCGACGAGCTTTCGCTGCGCTGTCTCCGGATTGCTTTCTTGCTGTGGGGCCCTGAGGAGCGATATTCGAGGGTGGAGCAAAGCTCGTCGACGTCTCGTAAGATGGTTGTAGTGGAATCATGCCGGTGTCGTGATCTGCATGAAGGGCTTGTGAGAACTGTTCATACGAAGGCTGCTGTATCTTTTGCTGCAGAAGATGTGGGAAGGAGTCTTGTGTGTAAGAGGGCGTGGGGATATCGGAGAACATCTGTCGACGCGGCGATCGGATATCTTCCGGTGTAAGGGGTTCTGTGGTGGAGACTTCCGGTGGTGTGACGTTAGTGTCATCGGGTTCTTCGCCAAAGACGGCATCGAAGTCCGTGAGGAACATGGCAAAGACAGGAGCTGGGATATTAAGAGTTGGGGAGAAGACGATGCCGACATTGCGGACGCTCATCTTGTTGACGTCGGAGTTGTTGACGATGCTGATCAGGAAGGCGGAGAGGGCGCGGATGAGGGCCCAGTTGGCCCTTGGGAGTCTATGCACCAAGAGATTGTATGCGGCGATCTTCTTCGCTTTTTCATCGAGATCTGAGAAAGCAGGAAATATTAGCCGGGTCGCACTCAGTAGAGCAAATCGGAGCAGCTTACCGAGGACTTTGAGAAACTCGAGATGTAGTTCTCGAGTCAGGATGGTGGACGGCAACTCCCGTAGATACAGCTTCAGCAGCGATGCCACTGCATGTACGTCAAAGTACTGCTCATCAGCAAGGATATCGAAGTCGCCCTCGTTGTTAAACCGATCCCGCAAGTTCTTGATGACAACACTTGATCCGCTCAGACGAAAGATGCCTTCTTCATTCGCAGCATCTTGTGCCTCGAGGTACTCAAGGCATCGGTACACGACAGCAGGTAAGCATATGTCGGGCATACCTTTCGGTGGCCAGTACTCCACAGCTTCAGCTATGGGCATACCAAAGACTGCTCGCACGTTTGCCGCTCGCTCTGTATTTTGCGGTTGAGGCAAGCTAAGACCAGACTCGTTGGACTGATTGGTATTCGCATCAGAGGGCTGGCGATCTCGAAATCCCCAAAAGTTGCTCCTCTTTCTATGCTCCTTAGATGGCCCAGGAGGTGCTACTTGCGGTCTGTTACCCCATGCACCAGCATCCTCAATCTTCACTCCATTCGAGGGCCCTGAGATCGCCTTACTGGCTCCCCAGGACCATGCATCCTCGATCTTAACACCATTTGATGGTCCTGATATATTCTTCGTGATCATCTGGGACCCTTGTGCTCGAGTGGCGGATTGGATCGACGACGCCGTAGGAGATGGCGAATCTGTAGGCCGCTGCTCAGGCATCACTTGAACAATAGGCTTTTGAGCAGGAACAGTAGTTTCATAATTCACGCCTCGCAGTTCATTGAATGTCTCCGATTCCGGACTCTCTATCGCGGCGTCCTGGCCTTTGGCATGGGACTTCTTCACTAACCTGTTGGAGCTGGAGTCAGTACTCCCGACTGAACCTCTTGCATTGCCAGGTTGACTATCGACATAATGAGCAAGTGCGTCAACCCAGACATCCCTCTCGGCATCGCTTTCTGCACATAGCACGTGTTTAACATGACTGTTCGGACTGTTGCGCTTGGGCTCTAGTATGAGGAAAGCGTGTCGATACTGGCTATCACCATCCTCGCCAGTTCGCGACGGCGACTGAGAGTGTTGCGATTGTCTTCCAATCCGGGCATTCAGGAGTCTGATAGTGCCAAGCAATGATCCACCGGGCGATTCGTAGTAACGCAGAACTGGTTCGTCGAGCACGAAATACCTGGCTTTCCAACCGCCAAAGCTCTTGCCACGTTTTGTCAAAAACCCCTCCTTGAGTAGCCTTCCATCTGGACCCAATGTGACAGGGGAACCAGCCTCAGGCGCCAAATTCGTTCCTGCAGGATTCTCGGCTCTAGACTCGATGACCTGCGTGGACAGGTAACGGCAGATGATTAGAGCTGCTCTTTCGTCCATTGGCGTATCTAGGATAGCTTCGAAGTAGGCTTCTAGGGCAACTCTTCTGGCGTCGATCTTTGCCGGAGCATGGCCATTGAACAAGGACCGATCAGGTAATTTGACGCTAAACACCGAAGCTTCCTTCATCTGGTTGTCTAGTGGCGGTAATGATAGTACGGACTTCTCCACCTGCCACAGCTCTTGCATGTTAGACCTAGCAGAGACTCCAAGCGTGAATACAGGTTCTTCGTCGATTCCCTTAGGACCTGTATAGCTATGCCTCGAGGGTTTTAGACGTGAAGACATGACTTTGACCCTGATCGATGGAAGTGCGTTGGGTGGTATGAGCACATGAGGGTACGCGTCTGACAGGAGCCCTTTGTAGACGCCCTCCGGCCGCCATTCTTCAGGGAATTCTCGCCTTGTTGGCTTCGGATGAACTTCTGAATCAACATTGGGAGGACTGGGTTGAGTGGGCGGAGGCCGAAAAGGAGGAGGATTGAGTAGGGGAAGGCTAGGGGGAGGAGTGCTCTTGGCTGCACGAATAGCTTGAGAGGTGGGGCTTGCAGGTGGTGAGTTCGCTTGCGGAGGGCTTGCAGGTCGTTTGACCGCCACAAGTGGTTCGGGTTGAAGTTCTGGATCCTGTGACATGGGCGATGATATCGACGAAGGAGTGTGTGGAGGCAATGGTATAGGTTGCCGCGGAGCCCTTGGCGACAAAGGAATAGAGTGGGTTGGCGCTCTTGGTGACAACGGTAGCCCATTTCGTGCAGAGTTTGGAGCGGAGAGAACGGATGCTGTCTTGAGATCTCGAGGTAATCTCGGAGTTGGAGGGTTGATCGGGCGATCACCAGGTCGTGGACTTGATGGCAGACCTGGACTCAGCGGGGCGGACATAATAATCTTTCCTTCGGAGCTGGAACGCCGCTGTTGTTTTATGGGATGACTGAGGACACCAGCCAATGAAGTCGGTGGTGAAAGGAAAGAGTGTTCGCCGCCAGATGTTGGGTGAGGTGACAGACCCTTTATGCCTATAGGCATAGGATTTTGCTCTGACTCAATTGACAATACAGCTGTGTTGGGCGGCGGCGCAGATCCCGAGGGAGTTTTGGAGCCCTTTTCCTTCTTTGATTGACTGCATTCTAGCTGTTGCTTGACAGCTGCAACCTCCCGCTCTTTATCGTCGTCTTCCCTAGTCTTCTTCCTTCCCCTCTCGAATGTAGGGAGTTCGTCAACCTCGATATTCTCGTCATAATCTGAATCCGAATGATCTGCAGGACCAAAGTCTGAAGGTTTTGAGGCGTCTGGTTTGGGCTTATGTAGGTCTAGTGGAGCAGGTGGGAGCTTGCGGAAAGGAAGTGACGACTGGTCGGCTGCACGGGTTGATGTCGACTCTGTCAAGGCGAACGCTGGCCCTCCTACCGACTTCTGCAGATTGTTGGATCGTTTAGCCGTGAAACTACTTTGTGACACAACAGCATTTGCATTTTGAGGAGACTCCTCTAGTAGAACATTTGTCCTGGCCCCCCTCAGATCACTCGTCAAAGGAGGCACCGCCTTTACAAAGCCGAAGATGGGCGAATCTTTCTTGTCCGCTGGGACTTGCTCGGCTGATTCAGTAATTGCAGCAGCGTCAGAGTCTGCCCGTGGTTTCGTAGCCCTAGGAGGCTGCATCATATTGTGAAGACCGGACTCTGCGGTCAACGCTTCACTCGTCGCTGGCTCGTGCATAATGTTCCCTTGAATATCCGAACGATCACGAGATTTAGTCGTCTCAGGAAAACTGCCAGCACCGATTGGAACTGACGTGGGCCCCTGTGCCGGTTTATCAGGTAGGGGAGGCACTTGAGTCAAGTTTTCTTTTAACTTCTTCCGATACCGCTCTCTATCTTTCAATGCTCTTTCCAGATCTTGATTGAGGCCAAGGACCAACGCTCGTTGTTTATCTACCAACTTCCACAACTGCGCATTTTGGGCGGCTACATGCTGCTTCTCTTTCAATAGATGGTGTACGACTGCTTCCGCTGATCCAGCCGCATTGATTAGACTTGATATATCAGGTGTAGTCGGTCTACCGGAATCTTGCGAAGACTTGTGAGAATTTGAAGTTGCCGTCGAGATAGTCGAGATCGCCGAGTCGATGGAAGATGTGCGAGGGAATGATCGAGCGTCTGGCCGCATGGTGGTATCGCTGAAGTTGGTGGAGGCCGTGGATAAAGGGGAATGTGGAGGGGAGATGTCCGCAGACTTGCCCTGAGGCAGGGGTGAGGAGACGTTGCGAAGCGGACTGTATGACTGCGTTTTCGGTGATGCCGGAGTGACGGCTTTTCGATCTCCACGTTCGTGGATCGACCCCGCTACATCACCGGTGGCCGCAGCTTCGGAAGCCAGCAGCTCATCTAATCTGTCTCGAGGTGATTTTGGCGATGATGCGTCGGCAGTAAAATTGAGGCGGGGTGAACGAGAGGAATGTGAGTACTGCGAGCCGCTGGCAGTTCTCAGCGTCGTCGGTGATCTGGGACTGTGAGGGCTGTGAGGACGATTTTGCAGTTGTCCAATAACGGAGGAAGTAGGCGTCTCGCTGGCTTGTAGAGGGCTCGGTGTAGGTTTGCGGTGCGTCAGGCGTCCATCAACGGGTCGAGAGAATTGAGGCGAAGATCGATGTTGTGGAAGGAAGTCGCGCGTGTTCCCACTGCCCAGTCGCTGGGGCTCTGGCATTGTCTGTCTCTCCATGGCCAGACGCCCTTCGCCCTAGCCCTTCCAGCGTCAATCAGGCACCGCCCAATGGGGGATCGGTTGGCGCTGCTAATCTGAAGGACACATATGTAGGATGGTTATCGTTGCGCATACAGTCTGGAACGAAAGCTGCCTCGCTGCCTCGCTGCAATGACGAAGGCGCCCTTGGCCAAGGTGATATGGGGTGGAGGAGTCTCGAGGGTATGCGCTCTAAACGCCGGCGCGCCCTGCGAAGGAAGCTCAGGTTTCGAAGGACAAACGTTTTAGGTGCTGTGCAGATCAATCAGCGCTTTGAGAACATCTTGCCAAACGCCGTGGGTGGAGAGGCGAATGCTTCCACCTTGGGGCAGCTTGGGGCATAGAGTGGTGAGAGAGTTGAGTGAGAGGTGGGAGCCGGATGCACTCCGCAAAAGTTATCAAGTGACCAGAGCACTCGCATGCTTACTACTTACTTTAGCACTCACCACCCTTGTACTGCTTCGGTAAAGTATGGGGGTGGACGTAGCTAACAAAGAGGCCCTTAGCGCCACCGAGCCGGGGGTTTGACAAGAGGACTACTTTATGCACGCACGGCTTCAAGCTTGGCAACTGGCGCAATAGCGTTATTTTAGCTACAGATTGAATTTCTGCTCTTGGTCTAGGAGTACCTTCAATGCTTGAGACAAAGTAGATACGGTAAGACGAAGGTCAATGCCCGTACGGGGGTCTCAACTTGATTTCAAGGTGAAGTCGAGATGCATCTACAAAGATAGAAGCACGAAGAGGGGCGTGGCCGTTATACAGGCTGTGGATGTTGCTACCTGCTATAAGCCAGGGTAGAGGACTCTCTCAGGCCGGCCTTGGGCTGTGTGTCTGCCTATCGTCCGAGTAGTCGAGGATGACAGCTTGAGTGATTGATGACACCTGTTCAAAGTGGGTCGCATTATTCTCCACTCGCCCTCGGGTCTGCTGACATTCATTACTTTACTTTGCTTCATCACACACGATGATACAAGCCGCAATAAAAGCATGGCCAGTAAGCGACGCTCTGCGACGAAGCTTTGGGCATCCGATGATCAAGCGGTGAAGAAAAGGGTGGAGGTCGAATCGGAAGAGGGGTGGCTCCTGAGCAGCTGATTGGGAGCCAGAGCGGTTGGATGATGGACAGTAAAATTGTTAGTCGCCAACCCCTGAACAATCGCTCCGTCGTTCCTGCATGATCTCCGAGAATCGCTTCCTTTTTAGCTCTGTCACCAACGCCTGGAGAGTTGAGACGACTCCGAATCCTAAAAGCATCTCGAGGCGATCGCATCTGGGAGATGGTAATGATAAGAAGTCGATGCGTAATCTTGCTATTGGAAACAGGGGCTTGGAAACATGTAGCGATCGATAAGCTGCGTCTCATTAGCAGAGTCAGCCTCCAGTTCCAACTTCCAAGCCGGTTGCGCTCGGTCGTTGGAATGGAACCTCGATGTGTCTGAGTCGAGGAGACGAAGCGACCTTCTGCCCATGGGACTGCACAAGTACCCTGTACATATACTTAGCCGCACTTCAGTTTTCGATTTTCACATGCAAAACTCATACTTCTTCAAATATCGCTTTACCCTTAGTGTACACTCTCTTATCAAGGAGTTGCGCCCCAGACCGTCAAGTACAAGCCTGGTGTTGGGCAGAGCGGATCTGGAGCATTCCACACTTCCTCGAACGCTTGGGAAAGGACATGGGAACGACAATAAGTCCATCAGCTCCTCAAACTAGTGTCCTGGACTTTACTAGAACACTACGGATTGGCAAATGATCGATGTCAATCGGCCATGGGAGCTTGAGGAAACGCATGAAATGTAGGTTGTAATTATCATCACTGTTTCATTAAATTATACATAGAAATCGACTCCCTGCCGTATCAGGCTACCTTATCCACGCTATGCACTCATCTCCGAGACTCCATGACTGATGCCCAGTATGGTACAATCTAAGATCAATCCCTACTACCACCTCTATTCAATCGTGATCTTCTTCTCTGCCCTCACCGCTTTAGGCACGATGACTGATAGGATGCCATTCTTCAAGCTGGCCTTGACGGCCTCTTGATCGACCCGCCCGGGGAAGCTGAACCGCCTCTCAAAAGTACCAGTGGAGCGCTCACTGACCCAGTACTTGTGATTTGGCTCGGCAGGCTTGGTTGTTACGGCTTGAGTGTCTGCTGCTTGCGACGCGGTGGCGGCAACGGGGTCCGTTGTAGCAGAGGCTTCAGCGCCCTCAGCCGACGTGCCGGCATCGACATAATCGTCTTCGACAGTGGCCTTGTGGTAAGAGGAGGTTGACTTTTCGGATGCATCGTCGGCAACAACAGGTTCTGAAGACGCTTGTTCATCGACGGCCTTGGTTTCTTCGTTGGTCCGTGTAGTGTGATGCTCACTCTTGCCCCGGATGACCAGAGTGTTTGCGTCTACGAACTCAATGTCGATATCTCTCTGTTCAATGCCAGGAAGTTCGCCGTGGAGTTCGTATGCAGACCCAACTTCACGAACGTCGAAACGTGGAACGAATGATCGATGCTGAGGTCGTGGTTGGAGGAAAGGATCCGTAGCGTCTAGTAGCCGGAAGAAAGGCGCGAAGTCGCTAGAGGGAAATCTGGGAAATAAGCTGGTCATGGCGCGGACTGGAACAGGGTTGATAGGTCGGCAGACTGCGCGGGGAAGGCAGGATGTTGTTCGGTAGCAAGCCATCTGTGGAAGGAGTTTGGTAGAGGTGGTTCGCTTAGATATCAGCTTGTTTGTCTGTGAGGAAGTTGATATTGCTTTATTGGATTGCGGTCGATGGTGTTTCTAAGAGATGATGGGGAGAATAAAAGCAGTACGTAGGAAGGTATTTATACCCAAGTTCGAGACATCAGAGTCATCTGGAGCTTTCCCTGGCTTAGCAATACGAAGGCATTGATAATAGAATGGTACCGCCTCCCCGCTTCCAGGGCTTTCTTGCTGGCTGTGGTTAGTTCGAGAATCTACGGCGGCCTTCTTTGAACTTCGATGTCTGACTTCGAGAGGCCCAGCACGCTTTGACGAGGATTGCGCAATGGAACTACTTGTATCCGATCGAAATGAATGAAAATGATGTAAGGAATGTCCTACCGTTTCAATGAGCAGAACTTAAGGCCAGCAGCAAACGATCCCATCTCTCAGCTAGTATCGAGAGTACTTTGCTTGCTGTGAGCTCGGATTTGACCTGTAGCTTGCGCGTTGAAAGCCGTACATTGGCCATAGCTGTGCGCCGCCTCTTGAACGAGTAGAAGCACAAATGGGTCGAGAGTTGAGAAAACCGCTCCACGTGTTGAGAGAGAGTTGAGGACCTCTTCGCGTCGCCACGCGTTCGCTTGGCCCTGTGCTTGAGCCGGATCTCGGGCCGATTCTCCGCCAAGCACCGATTGGACGATCACAAAAGTGAGCTCAAGCTCTGGTCAGTGAATTGGCTCTCTTCAAGCTTCGCCCTCGTACACTCGGCCTTCTGCTCTAATTACTTTTCGCTCTCCATGCGATCTCTATTCTACACTTGGGTACCCATCCATCCGACATGGGAACCGTTCGGTTGAAAGTGAAAGTTCTGCCTTGGCAGGATCCCGCCTCAACACCGCAGAGCGCGTTTTCGCGTCGAGACGATATCAAGACTTGGATCGAGCCGTGCAATGATGATCTTACGGTTTCGGCGCTTCATGCGAGGATACTCGAGAGCTTTGCGGACCTTCATGGGGGGAAAGGGTGAGCTTATGCTGCTCTCTTCGCCAGCAATCCAACGCTATATGCTAACGAGTGCGATAGGGAATTGAATATCAAATGGCTCGAAGACGATGACGGCAACGTTCTACGTGGCCATCTTAGGGTCGGAGATACCTTTAAAGAGTCCCGCGACATCTCTGACAGGACAGTCAAGGTTGTCCGGCTACCGCCAACGGAAAGGGACTTAGGCAATCCAGGAAGGTTCTCATCAATTGCGCCCGAATCTTCTGCTAGGCCAAACAAGCGCGCATTAGGTCTGCATGCGCAAAGCGTCCGTAACAGTTTGCGCGACCTCGTTAATGCAGAGGACTGGTCGGCTAGAGGGTCTCGGGACAACCAGGAGAGGGCGGCCAAGCGGCAAAGAACGGAGGATGTAAGGCTCCGGGGAGCATTCGATTATGATCGACCGTTGCTATCTAGCGAAGGCCCCGAGGAAGACGTATACCAAAGATCCAGCCAGACAGCCAGGCGAGGCTCCCCAGTCCATCAGGTTGACGACTCTCAGCGATCACCGGGCATGAAACGTTGGTGGAATCTTCAATCCTGCAACTGAGCTAACATGTCATAGAGTGCAATCTGTATGACACCCCCACATCCCTTTCCGTGTACAGTCCTTTGAACGCGGTCTCCTCCAGTCAAACGGGCGCCATCGCAGTCCCTGACTCGCCGGATGGGAGAACGGCAGCACACCAAAATAACGAAAGTACGTCTGGTAATCATGAAATTTACAAAGCCAAGTCGGAGTCACCCGAATTGTCTGCGTCAGTTCTTGAATTTCCATCTTCGAGCGCACCAAGCCGTACCAATGACACGGCCATACAAACACAGAGTCTAGATGATCCTATCATTATTTCCTCTCTGGCCAACAATTCAGACTCTCACAGATCCAACGCAGGAGCACCTGCTAAACAGATTTCGGCTACCTCGCCGTCGTCCGACTTACAAGAACGAGCGGTGCCAACGGAGGTACTTCGCCGGTCCCCGTTTCTCAATCACTTTTCGTCCCAGGTAGTACCGAGAGAAAAGGCCTTGAATTTTAGTGGCTTACGACAGCGAACGCCAAACCATGCTGACAGCATTGAGCCGGAAGCAGTGCGCGCACAAGCACCGCTGGATTATGAAAACAAAGAACGACCTGCACCGGCATGTTCACCTATCAATGTAAGGGTATCAGGAAAAGTCGTGTCGTCTTTGCAACCTGGCGGCCCCATCACTGGCGCTACCTACGGAGAGTCTCTGCTCCCAGGTATCCAGCGGGAATTATCATTTGGGCCAGAGATCTTGATCGGAAGCGGTACTAGATCTCCTATTTCCAGCGAACAGCAATCACCTACAGACCATCATCTTATAGTAGAGGAAGTTCCTTCTGAAGCATCACTTTCAGAAGTTGTAGAGCATCAAGCAACTCCAGAATTAGGGGATGACATTTGTACAAGTACCCAATCTGCGGATGAAGATGTCATTACAAAGGGCTCGAAGTCCGACAGAGTCTGTTCGCCAGAACATGTAGGACCCGTGGCCGTCGATCAGCAATCCGCTGATGAGGAAGCTTACAATGAGTCGGGAGCACCAAAGGCGGATGAGCAGCGTTCAATGTCCTTGATGGCAGGTATGCCCAATTTTCCAAGCGTACCAATGAGGGCTCTTCAACTACGAGAAAGTACAGAGGGTAACCGAGGTGGAACTCCGTCTTCTCAGGAGTCAGTCGTGAGTCAAGTTCGGGACCAGCTGAATCCAGGGTACGAAACTCGGAGTGCGCCGAGGAATGGTGCCGAGATAATTAGCATTGAAGAAACCGAAGATGAAGCTTCTGCAATTCAGCCCAGGCCTATGAATGAGAAGGTGGTACAGAAGCCCGATATCTGGGCTATACCATCAGACACCGATGAGAAGCTAAAGCCAAAATCAAATGGAAAAAGAAACCATACTCCTAGTTGGGGCGTTACCCCTAGAAAATCAGTAGATCATAAGATTGCACGTTCGCATACCGAAGAGCGACAGCGTGAGTCAACTCAAAGTGTGAAGGAGAAGCCTACCGACCTTGCAATAGTCGCTGAAAAGGATAGGCAAGAACGAGAGAAGAAAGACAAGGCGAAAGCCAGGAGAAAAGAACGAGCCGCTGAGAAAAAAGCCGAGGAAGTTAAGTGGGCTGAAGAGCTCAAAGCCAACGATGCAAAGGTTCGGAAGGATGATCAAGAACAACATGAGAGTTTGCAAACAGCCGTCGTGCAGCGAAATGCGGTAGCAAAAAATGCAAGGAGAGGAAAACCACCCAGTGCCAATACCGCCGGAGACAGTGAAGTGAAGAAAGCCAAATCAGCCAAATCAACTAGTGTGGCAACGTCGGAAGGCCACGTTGACAAGAGGAAGAAAACTTCTACTGATATTGTAACATCATTGGATAAGGAGCGTAAGGCAAAGGATGCCGCCAAACGAGCCGTGCCCGATGGTGAAGCTTCAGAAGCCCAGAAAGCGAAACAAGCCAAGGTCTCCATGGTCAAAGAATCGCAGCAGTTGTGGGCCGAGAGAAAGGCTATCCAAGAGGCCGAGATGGCGGCACGAGAAGCCGAAGCCATCGCTCAGGCACAGAGAAGCGTCAAGGTGCCTTCGAAAAATCCAGCGACTCAGAAGACTGGCCAAACCATCGCAAAGCCTGGCCTAACGAGTGAAATAGGACGGAACCTTCAAGATCCCTCAGAAGTCTCACGCCCGACATCTGCCACCCCAAGCAATCGCCAAGATGCAGCTCCGAAGAGAAGATCCATGACCCCATTATTCCCATCGACCACCATGAAGCCAGTCAAAAGCGCATTGCGAAGTAGCGAGATTAGCGTCCGCCGTTCGGTATCGTTTAATGATGAAGCGGTTGCCCTCAACAGCCCTGCTTTGACGACAGCACAGGCCGCCAAGCCGCCGCGAGACTCTGATATCTTAACCAGTGCCCAGGCGGCTGCGAAGAAGGGTGGTTCTCAGCAGCTCGAGCCGCACTCATCGCCTTCCGATAGAGCTTCGAAGAAGCGTGAGAGCGACATCTCGGCGAGTTCTAAGATTCGTGGATCAAGCTCATCAAAATCTGCGACCCCATTGACTGATGCCAGCTCAAAACCTAAGGTCCAAACCAAGCTGAACGTTATTAGGGATGTGAAGCTGAAAGGTCGTGAGATTGACGCACCGCGTCCTCCAAAGCCTGCCCCGCTAGCTGAAAACGCAGAGATCATCATATCCTCGGACAGTGAGCGATCGGCATCTACGTTTTACTCAGACGAAGAAGATCGGACAAGACCGGCCAAAGCCGGGCCTAGTAGCAAGAAGAAGCTAAGCTCACCAATGAACTTAGATGGAGGCATTACGCCCAGGAGAGCCACCACCAGCCGGAGTAATTCAGGTTCGACAAACAACATCGTACACAAGGAAGAAAATGTATCCCCGGTAACAGCGATCTCAACCAAGGCTGCTTCCGACCGAGATCCGCGAGAGATTTCAACAACTCGCTCGCCAGCACAGTACATGTCGCGTGCAAGTTCTACCCACTCTCGATCCGGCTCCAGCATAGGATCCAGAACGGTTTCCGACGATGGGTCTGAATCGGAGAATGAGTCCCAAACCGGCTCTGAATCCGACTCTGGATCAGATGATGACACTCGAGCTTCGAACGAGTTGCCTTCAGCACCAAGGGATAAACCAGGGAGCGACAGGAACAGCATCCAACCGAGCCACAGTAAAGATTTAGACATCCAACAACCAGGCAAAAGCCCTCAGAGCCGAGCGGCGAGCGCCGAGGGTTCAGTCACATCTTCGGAAAGTGGGAGCGAGGAGGAGGAAGAAGAAGATTTAGCCAACCAGATGGAGCGACAATTGCAGAGGGACTGTCGTCAAACGACGGAGCCTCCCCAAAGCAGGAAACAGCCTGCACTGCCGCTGGCCAAGCCTGCTGCCCGCAAAGCCGCCCCTGCGCAACCAGCGGCTGTTGAACCGTCCAACGCTCGCTTCCCAAGCTTAAGTGGTCTCAGAAGCAGAGCGCCCAAGAACACCGCAAACACGGCAGCCGCTCGAGGACCAGCCTCTATCGCAATCTCCAATGGTACGAAGCAAGGGGCGACTCAGTCTTCCCAAATACGAAGTCAAACTAGCATGTCCGACAGCGACGAGAGCAGCAGCAGCTCCGACGATAGTGATGAAAATATCACAGCCTCTCAGCAACCCCAAGATGCCAAGCGACCTTCCAGCACTATGAAGGGCATTAGCAGGATCATCAGGCGTACGTTTATGTTTTGATGTCCAAACCCCAGGCTGATGGTGACTGACCTTGCTAGTCTCCAAGAAGCTTCCTCGCTAGTACCCTGCGGTCCACACGTCGCGGCTTTCGGTTTTCTCCGGTGGTGGTGGTCTGCATGAAGTAGGAGTTTTCGGGAGGGAGCAGGTAGTTGCCATGTACGGACCAGGGCACCGGGTCAGTATGAGACACCGGTGCCAAAAATATCGGCGCAGGTATCGTTGGGCCCAATGTTTCTTCTGGGGGATGATTCTTCCACCCGCGTTCGATGTTGTCGCTGGAAGCGAACGGCATGTTGATTTCATCCCCACAATGGTTGGCATGTATCTCAGATATTCCTTCAGGCTAGCGAGCACCGATCCGGGTAAGTCCTGAACACCATGTTCTACCGTTCTTTGAAGAAGTCACGGTGGTAGCCATGCCCCATTCCAATATCTGGGGTTTTGGATTGATCACCCGAAGCTGTGTCTTTGTTGGTCATCTTCATACCATCCTTCTTGTTTCGATCGTGCTCGCCGTCATTGGTCCTCCTCGGATGCCCTAGCCAGTTTTTTTGATCGCCGTGAAAGCCACCGTTGTGGGAGTCCATGAAATCGTTGAGATCTCTACCTACCTACCCCTTTATTCCGGATCGATTATAGAGACAAGCAGAAATGGCATGCCAAACACACAAAATCCCCTGTCTGCGTGATAATGGTGAGGGGCCGATCACAGCACGGAAACGGCCGAGCTGGGACATCACGTATTTCTCAAAGCAATCCTGGCGCATAGCAGTACATTGCGGAAGTTCCGAAGCGATAGCAAAGATCGGATCCTCTGGAAAACGACTCCTACTCAAATTACGCTCTGCTATCTGAGGCCTTGTTCTGTTGCCCTCCCCACGAAGCCCACATCTCCACATGTGTACGCCCCAATGCCACCCTCACCCCAGAGAGAAAAGACCCAGGACGTGTCAAGCACCCAACGCCATGCTCGTGGTATCTCTGAGACATCAACACATAAAACCATACACGCGTAACCGAAAATCCCTGCATCTGCAAGCTCATATAAGGACAACAATCTCCCCCCTCTCATTCTTCTTTAGCCGCAGACTCTTCCACAGCTCCTTCTCCTCTTCCGCCTTTCCCAGGCCTAAATTCTGCTCCTCCCTTTCGCGATGATACCGCTTCAGCGCCTTATTCATACTACACCCCGTCTCGCTCTCTGGACCCTTCGTCACGAATGAGAGGAACAGCTCCGCGCGCGTGCGATAGACGACTAGCTGCTTTGAATCGTTCGGCTGTTCCATGGGATGATGGTACTCGATAGCTTTGAGCTTCCGCTTGGGGCGGTGCTCGGAGTTGTCGCGCTCCCCGTTGCTGTGGTGATGTGAGGAGCGATGGTGTTTCCTCGGGCGCGACTCATCGGATGTGCGGCGCGAGGAGGAAGCGGCTTTGCGGCCTTTGACAAGGGCGGTGCTGCCATTGCGGCCGCGCTCCTTAGCGATGATGGTCTTGGAGCGTTTGACGGGGCTGAGGGAGCCGGGCTCGTTGCCCGAGTATTCGGGGGATGGTGGGAATTTGGATTTCGAGAGGAGGCGGTTGAGGCCGCCGGTGAGGCCCGAATGGAGGGTGAGGGGTGGGGCGTCGGTCATTGCTTCGTCGCGCTCTTGGCTGCGGCGGATGGCATTGATGTCGAGTTCCTCGACGTGGTGGCGCTTGCGCTTTTTGTCTGTTGAGCGGTGGTCGCGGCCGTCGAGTTCGTAGACGGTGTCTCTGCTGCCGTTGTGAAAAGTCTTTGGGGCGGGGGTTTGGTATTCAATCTGCTTCGGTTTCGAAGCGATGGGTATGGGGTCTGCGCCGTAGGAGTATCCATTCTCTTCGTACGCCTGGTCGTATTCGTGATCGCCTTCTACTTCGCCAGTGGATTGAGGTCCAGCCTCGAACACCGATGGCGCATCGGCTCTGATTGACATCTGTTCTCTTGATCCTCCAAGGGAAACCTTGGAGGTGTTCGGAGTTTCCTCAGTGACAAGGAAATCGAAGACATTCACGGGCTCAGCAGGGCGAGAGGGGACGGCGGAAGGAGGGCTTGGTGCTTCTGGAGGTGCATCGACAATTGCAAGGGCAGTGCCGCCTCCGACGTCTGCGTCTGGTGCATCTTCAACGTAGGCTTTCCTCGGAACGAGAGCAGAAGAGCCCGATATCTTCACGGACTTCTTTGATTGTTTTGCAGGCTTCTCCTTGTAGAGCGCTCCTTGGTACTTTTGCGCTTCAGAGATGCATGACTGAATCCTATTGTCAGTCCTGGGCTGGAGAACGAACTCGTGGGGTCACGAAAAAAGTCATAGAGTTTCGGAGTCAACATACGGTATGCGATCGATAGTCCGTGCCCCGAAAATGCGTCATGCAATCAATGCACGTATACGAAGCGCCTCGGCATTGGCCGCGGTGAGGATCGAGTTTCTTTTTCGTCAAGACGTCGCCGCAAGCCTGGAGGGTTGGGGCTTCATATCAGCATCTATCTGTATTGATACCCAATCGGATTGAAAGCGCAAAAGAGTACCTCACAAGAAAAGGACACCATCTCTGCGCTTGACAGCACAGCACAGGCTTGACCGGTCAAGGAAAGATGGGCAAGCAATGGGTGAAGCAGCAGAAAGGCGGTGAGCTGTTAAAAGGCCATCGGGAGCTGAAACGTAGAGAAGGGGTCGCCCGTGGATTGGTCGTTATATTAGTCGTCATTACTTTGGGACGGTTTATTGACGCCGGTTGTGGCACGCGCTTGGCACGCGGATAGGGGCTAAAACACTAGTGCATCAACCGAATGGGCAACCACACTCTGCCTCCGTCTGCTTTGACTCATCCCCATCGCAAGAAGATGCTTGAATACATTGGTCCTAGGGAACAATAGTGCCTCTTCGAAAAATCCCGAAAGCCGTCCACTCCAAAAGTCCTACTAGGCTTCCATGATCTGTCTTTCCAAAGGGGTATCCACCCCAACAAGCGCCATACATGCTCAGCAGGCTGGTAGAATTTGAACATCTCTTGAGTCTTAATAGCAGCCCCAGATATGTGACCCGGTATATTGCTCGAGATGCTGGAGGCGTGCATTTGCATTGAAGCCTTTACTTTGATTAGGACTCCAATAGATCAGACGATGCTACCATGTGATGCTGGGTGGTTTGCTAAGACTTCTTCCACCAGCTGATCCGGACCACTATCAGCAGATGGTAATGGTTTGCTCCTTTAGCAGGCTTTCTCGTCTTCTCACGTGAGAATGAATGTATTTATGTGTATAAAGGCTTAGACCAAGCTGTTGCCGAAACGATTAGTAACCTACTGATCAGGTATATAATTCTTGACTTGCTACAGAGATATGTTTTTTCCCTTAGAAAGCCCTTTTGTGGCTACTGTTCCCAGTATTCCTTTGCTGTCTGGCTGTTCAATAGCTCAAATTTCCCATCAAGCGTCCTTGCTACTGATGTAAGGACTGTCCATCAGCTTTTCAGGTTGGGCTTATGGTCAATGGTTAGACATTAGTATGGGATAGATATCTGAGAATATATGGCTGAGATGAAGTAAAAGTGAATGCGCGTGTCACGGAACGATGCCGCGGCTTCTGATAAAGCGTCACTTGTTGACATTACGATTATCACACTTTCACTCAAGCACCGCGCACTACGCGTCACTGACCACGCATTATTCACGACATCCGAAATTCATTTTCAATATGGGAAGCGTTCACAGTTCACCTATGTTAGCCCAGTCACACTCATGCTTGTCTATTGGAGTATGCTGATGTTAGTACTATATAGAAATAGGAGGCCTGAGGATGGGGGTAGACCGCAGTTGAAGCCCGAAGTCGTATTGTCCAAAGCCAAAGAGCTACCTGCATATAGTGGATCGAGATGCTTCCAGTACCTGAGCCCACCGTTCTTCTGCAGGTATCGAACTGAAATAACGTCTATCTAGAGCCATAGAGGATGATCGGACCATGAGACACAGGACTGTACCTAACGGTTTCACCAGGAGGGTACCTACAGAGGTCCGAAAGCCGACAGAAGTGACTGCCAAAGATGCACCGAAACCAGCCACGTACCTGAGCCCACCCTCCTTCTGCAGGTATGGAGCTGAACTGACATCTATCTAGAGCCAAGGAACCTGGTTGCAAGGTGACACCCAGCATTGTATTGCGCGAGCAAGAGCCTACCTTCAAAAGCTGGAACAAGTTGGCCCCAGAAATCAGAGTAATGATTCTGAAAGCATATCTTGCAATGCGCAGCCCGATCCAGGTTGCCAGTAAAACCGGAGCAATTGCTGAGGTGCCCGGTTCACGATCCGCGGAGTTTCGAGACAAATACAATGTCCGGGGCCCGCATATCTCAGAAAAGCGGATCTGCGAACTCTTCCTGGTCAGCAAGACCATGTACGCTGAAGCCATGCCAGTCTATTTCGGCATCAATACCTTTAGCTTCAAGTCTACCAACGATTTCGTGAGGTTTGCTGGCCGACTCTGTCCAATGTATCGCTGGCAGGTCCGCAAGATCTCCATTTCCTGGACCGGTACTTCAAAGGTCGATGCAGCAAAGGCCCTACGTACCTTTGTCGGACTACGTGAGCTCAAGCTCGATCAAGTGACACTCTTTCGCTTCAAACCCGGAAAGAAAGTGGTGGACGCGTTTGGAAAGGTGGTAAAAGCTAAGCTGAAGACGTATGCACAGAAGGAGCTCCTGAGTCTGAGAGGCCTCAAGAAACTTAGGATCGAATTCAAGGAGAGCGTTCTGGATCGCGGCAAGAAACGACCATGCACCCAAATCAACAAGATCTCGTTTAGGCGACGTTTCTGGGCCCTCAAGTCACGCCAAGATGAGAAAATGCTGCAGAGGCAGCACGCCAAGGACTTTCCTGTGAGCTAAAGGTGGTTTTCTGGAAGATTTGGGGGTGTGGGGATAGTGGGTTTCTTTCATGATCGATGGGGGATTCTTCTTACTGGAGCAGCTGAGCCGATTGAAATGAACCGAACTTTCCACACTATCAATGTTCTTGATCTCGTTTTCTGTAAGGGCCCACATATCCCAGCTGCTGTTCCCATGCTTCATGACTAAGGAAAAGACGGAATGCCGGATTGACTATGGGCCTGCATTGGTCATGGCGTCCTACGTAAAGTCGCGTAACCGTTGAACCACTTATACTTTTCATAAGGTAGTTCGTGAAAATCCTTAACCTTCGTGTTCACCAAGATGTGGTTTCCAGAGAAAACGGGCTGAGGATTGCAGTAGTAATTGCCAATCAATCAGCACCCAATGTATGGGATAAGCGCGAACAGAACAACAGATCAACGATTTATCGAGACCACTTCTGGCCCTTTGAGGCATCCGGCATGATTGTGGCTCGTGGTTATTCAATCATCATCGAGTCTACCATTGTAGTCTGCTAAGAGAATCTCATCTGGCATAGGGCCACGATTTGTTCGTACTGCTGAGATATTAGCTTTCTCCCCATAGCATTATCGAAGAATCATTGTGCTCACCCCATTCAGTTTCCACCCGGAAGAAGATCCACATCCAACGCCTCAGCACCTCCAGGAACTCCATGACAAATATACCTCCCTCAAGATCGTTGAAGTGGTCCAAGTGCGGCGAAAGCTTCAGGCTCCAGGTACACCGTAACATCAGATCTATGATAATGGCGCCATAATACATCTCCTTCGTATGGAAGTGCGTATGCCGTCGTAGACCCCACGGATGCTCTGGATTGTTTCGTTCTTGAGACGAGTCGAACAGAGTCAGATCCCAATCCTTAGCCACGTCCCAGTAAAACGAATAAAATGAATTCAGGAACACAAAAAATAGCCATAATCGAAATAGCCCAGCTTCACTGAGCCCGATCTTGTTGGGATCGTACCCTCGCTGTAGTGCGCTGAGGATGATCACAGGAAAGGCACTTGAGTACTTCAGCGCATTGGCAAGATGTTGCCCACCCCACCCTGAGTGTGCCGACTTCGGCCCATTCCTGACTCTCCCAAACTCGATCAAACACTGACGTAGCCGAATCAAACTCGGTATGCTGATTATGATGGGGACGATGTATTGGCCCCCACAGCTGCGGTCGGGTCTGTCTGTCGATGAGACGCCGCTCGAGAACAACATGCATCCCGAGACGAACAGATCGCCAAGCACCTTAGCGTACGATGTCAAGACATCAGCAAGCAGTATATCCCCGAACTTGCCGTCCTGATTTTCCGCAATACCGCCAACGCTCACGCGTCTCAGAATGGAGAGGAACCGGAGTCGGCCGGTATAGGACGTGCGTGGTAAGGGTGCGATAAAGATGACAGCGAGGAGGAAGAGGTAGGACTGAGGAAGGATGTCCCAGGCGATGACCAGCGCAGGTTGGCCATGGGTGATGATCCAGAAGAGAAGGATGGAGATGATAAGGGGAACGGTGATGATAGCCGCAAGACTGTAGGTTCTTTGATGGTGCGATACAACGGGAGAGGAGGTGCGGCTATGGTATTTAATGAGAGCTGGGAGATCCTATTGTTATTCAGCAAGGAAGTCCGAGGGCACGCTTCGGGCTCCAACGTACGATCTTGAGTATTGAGAGGTAATGTAGGTTGAGGCCCCACGCCCAAACGCCTGTCGATCAGGTTAGTAGATTACCATATCTCTAGATCGTCAAGCGTACCAAGCACAAGGACAAATGCAATTCGGTATGGTAATGGGAAACTCAAGCTGAAGGTATCCAATTCGGGTTCGACAGCAGGATCTCCGTCCATTGCGTAGACATAATCGTTGAGAAGTGGGCACTTGAGACAACCTCAAAAGGATTGACTGGATTGAGAGACTGATATGCAAGATCGCCTTAATTGATCTTGAACAAACATGTGAGCATTGAATCCATTTGATGGAGAACTTGTCCTTCACGTAAGGTATTCTTAAAGTCACGCACCAGCACTCCGTTTTGGCAATACTCAGGCTGGTAATATCAGGTATCTCATTCTTGATTAATTAATCTAGACCGCCCTTAATGATAATGCTATTACTCCTATCATACCTGCCACACAATCATCCGGAGTGGTATTTAAGTCTAGAAATTCCTCGACGGTTCCACCTTGTCGAAGCCAGGCCCAGTATGCTCAATCATTACCCCTTCCTGCCTTGTGCTTCCATTGACGTACTTACCATTCACAGCGCCGTTTGCACTCGTATATCCACCTTCTGCCGCCCCGTTTGTATGGCCGTAATCGCTGTTCATAGTCCCATTCCTGCTATCGTAGTCAGACCTTGGAGGAGGTACAGCCTGCGGGACTGCTCCACGGTCCTGCGCCTCATATGCGCCTGCATACTCATTCCTGCTGTAGTCGCCAGCGTCTACCGTTCCCATTTCCTCATTGGAGATCGCTTGTTTAGCGTGCCACGCGGGATAAAGATCGACGAAGAAGGTAAGAACGTAGAAAGTAAAAACCAGGGCGATAACCCATTCGAAAACTGCGCCGACATTTTTGTTTTTCTTGAAGGTACATACTGCGAAGACAATAGCCATGGCGACTATTATGCGTCAGTACTTATCCTCGAAGTTCTTCATAGCATAGGAAAAGAGAAGACAGACGTTCGATGAGAATGAAGAATAACTTCATCCAGAAGGAGGCGCGCAAGACACGGTGTTGACGAAAATGTATGCCAAGTCGTTGGTATTCGGCGCATACGAAGATTGCACTTATTACGTATCCAGCACTGTTTTATAATGTCAGCGAAGAGAGTTGAAGGCCTCAACGGGGATGTAAGGCCGCACATGAAGAGCAGAAGGAACCCGTCATGTAGCTTATGGTGCCTTAGTGCATCGAAAATTGAAAGAAGAATTAACCCGGCAGTGCCGGCTACTGCGAAAACAACTGGTAGCAGTCAATATAAGCCCAACGTTGAATGATGCTTCGGAGTAATTCACTGGACAACCCAGAAAGAATCTTCTCCGCCATGTTGGTATTCTTCGCCAACCGACCCTTGTGCCGGAGCCATCTTTCGGCTGCGAACGAGAGGTCGAGGAACACGGTCGTCACGCAACATCCAGCGATGAACAGCGGTTTCAGTCCTTCAGCACCGATGTCTGCGGATTATGAGCGATCATAGGTAGACTTATGTGGGAGAAGTTGGACCTGAGATGTAGCTTAAGGGAAGTCAGCGACAGGCGTCTGATGAAGCCTGGAAAACTCACGCTATCTTCTGATTTGCGGCCATTGAATCATAGTGAGGCCTGCGCATATCAGTTTGTTTCTCGCTGGCTACTGTTCGAGCCGGATGGCTTACTGTCCCTCGAGCTCCCAGACTATGAACATGGCCAGTAACATGCCTAGCGTTGTTAGAAATGCACCTTCAATCCGAGTATACGGAGCTCAACATACCAAGCCATGTGCCTGCGCTGATGAGTGGTAGCAGCCAGAACAAGGCGTATTTAAAGGCCATGATTAACCTAGGCCGCCTCAAGGACGCCTCCGTTACACCTCTTTTGCAAAATGATCGCGTGCGTGCTCAAGTCAGAGAGGGTATTGGACAAGATTTAGCCGTCGGCGGTATTCTGGGAAAAGAGACAGAGAGACAGAGAGTATGTCAACTCGAAGCGACAAACGAATAAACATTACACCTACGGCGCGTGCAAAATGAAGAAACAAGACGTCACGAATATGAAACGCTGTTTGTGCTGCGGATAGGACCCGCCCCTGAGCCGGCAATTGCGCCTCGGGGGTACCTCCGAACGAGTACATACGCATCTTAGTTAGCAAATCAAGTAATACAGGAGATAGAAAGAAGTCTCATAGATGATACCAATTGCTAGCATGTCAGGACTTTTGGCATCAAAGTCCGTAAGTCACAACGGGCGCAGCCACCTCCCTCTTACTTCTATCCGGCGCCTATAAAAAAACGGGATGGCTGAATGATGGAAAAAACGACAGAGAGAACCCATAGCTTAAAAGTCAAACAGTCAAAGCGCCGCACATATGCCTTTCTGAGATGTATTCCAGGAGGCATCTACACGTTAACGTGGTCGATACCTGAAAAGGTGCACCTTGCCAACCTTAAGGCAGGGGATCACAGCGAGGATGGTGACTTCTCCGTGAAATTTCGTAGTTGTTACAATTGACTCAAGTAAGTCTAGTTCAGGACAACCTTGCTATAATTCTCTCCAGCCTTTCAGGAATTATCTGATTCCTAGTACAGTGCATGCATCATCATGTTCGAGACGTTCCCTCCATAACTACATCCTGAACTGGGTCTCGGCTCCTGTTCAGGGGTAGCGCAATTCCCCTCTGTGGCCCCGCCGCTCTTTGTCGAAGCTCAGCCAATCGAATCTGCTCAGGCTTTTGTCGAAAGAGACAGTTCCACAAGTCCTCCTGGCCGACCATCTCGCCTCCGCCTGGACCCTTGTTGAGCAACCGCGATAGCGGTGCTTGTTGAAGCTCGAGCGTATTCGCAGCGTCTAGCTGGCGTTCCATTCCATCAGATCCTTCAGACAATCCGCTGCCGTTGGTCGCGGCGCCTTCAATGTGCGACAGTCGACGCTTTATAGAAATCTCGTAGATGGACTTCTCCACAGTGTCTTCTACCAGGTACATCCACACTGTCGTCGGTTGATGCTGGCCGATTCGGTGAACTCGCGCAATCGCCTGAAGCTCGATCGCTGTATTGATCAACGGCTCACATAAGAATACGTGGGTGGCATTGACTAGATTGAGGCCAGATGCCTGTGCCTTGGCGTGGAGGAAGAAGCACTCAATGCTTGGATCGCTCTTGAAGTTCCGTATCCCATTTGGTTTATCAAAGCTCGTAAAAGCGATAGCGAAATGATTGAGAGATTTGCCCAGGATATCCATGAATTCTTTGAACTGGGAAAATATCACAGATTTCGCCCCCGGATCTTTCTCCCTCAGCCACAAGATGTGTCGAGCAAGGGCATCAGTCTTCGTGCCAAAAGATCCGTTGAGGTCGATGCTTTTGATCTGATCGAGCGTCCTAGCAGTAATGCCCGAGTATATTGCCCCAGGATCACCATTGGCAACAGCGGACCTGCCAATTGACGCGGGCTCCTCTTGCATTGTCAGGTCTTGTTTTTTGTAAATGATTTGATGGAAGTCGTTTTTGGTGAGTGCTCGTTTACAAGTAGGGCAATTCCGATGCGCATTCCACCACAGCCGCGCGCAAATAACACAATAAGCATGGCCGCAGGTCGTCAGAACTCCTCTGTTGAATTCCTCCCGGCATATTATACATTGTCGCTGTGTTTGCAAGGAAGTATCTTCATCTCGAAGGTGAACTAAATACCGACCTCTTGTTTTGAGCGTGGCTAGACGACTAGTCCTCGCCTCGGTCTCTTCTTCCATGACCACTTTCATCCTGGCTAACTTCTCAGGATCTATGTCTTCTTTTAAGGGCGCCACTGTGTCGGAAATTGCCTGCAGTTGCCGGTAATACTCCAAACGGCAATCGACAGTCTCCTTTAAAAGCTCGAGCTCTCGGTCCAAACTTGTGAGGATTATGTTGTACTCAGCGGCAACAGCCTGTAGTGTCTGTAGTGTGCTATTGATGATCAACAACTCCGCCCCGGCACGAACATTACCTCGATCCAACTGAGCGCGCAAATTAGTCTTCAACTCCCGCAATTGCATGATAAAACCTCTGACAGAGCCGATCTTTTTAGGATCTGGCTTGAGACTTTGTCGCAGGTGCAGTAGCTTCAACATAAGCTCTGGAGAATGGCCTTCCCCTTGGTTGGCTTGCCTAATTGCAGCTTTCATTTCGTTGTCGATACGAGTGTTGGTCTGACCTGTCGAAAAATTATGGCGGTCGAAGACGATCGCCCGCAAACAATCCATGTAAACGTATACCTCGTCTTGTTGCTTTGTGGAGGTCTCGTATTCGTCTCCTTGTAGATCGATCTCTTCTTTGTCGACGAGTGGAAGTAACACAAGCTCTACCAGCTTTTGTCTCCATGTGTCAAGCTGTTCTCCTTGAGCATTGATTGCGGCAAAGAGGTCATTAATCCTGGCCAATATATCGCGAGATTCGATACCGCCTGAACCGTTGATGCATTCAACATTAGGGACTTGAACGATTTCCCGGTTCGACGCCTTTGCTCGAACCTTCTCCATCTGTGTATCTGCCTTACGTAGCGCACCGGCAAGCATCTCCTGCCGCACGAGTTTTGCGAGCTCATAACTGCTCTCTTCCAGCTTCTCGAGCTCCTTGAAGGCGGCCGAGCCAGGCTCTGTGAAGTTTACATTTGACTTAATCTGGAAGTAAGCATTTGCCACGAAGAATGTACACATGTGCTCAATCTCCAGAGATGATCGTAGTCGGTGGCGGTACAACCCGGTCTGAGAAGTGTTTGGGTCTTCCGTGTCCGAGACATCTCTATGGTCTATAAGATCATCGGCGAGCCCTAGCCGAGCCGCTTGAGAACTCAGCTGCTGCCTGTCATTTTTGACGGTTGACTTTGCTTCTTCCAATACTTCTATCCAGATATTTAAAGCGTCATGGCTTTGATTTGCATGCTCACGAATTTGGCCTCCTCGAATACGTGACAGCATAAGTGCGCGTTCTTCGGCTCGTGTAGCAGTATCATTCTGATCCGTCATCACGTTCAGAACTTCTTCCACGGTTCGCAACGGCGCCTTGCTTGCCCCGAGCGCCCGACGATTCTTTATCCCAACTTCAGGGTGGAGACAAGTCTGTCGCAGTCTCGCTAGCCATTTCCGCATCTTCTCAACGACCGCAGGTGAATCTGGATCCCAACCAGCTTTAAGGGGCGAGCCGTTGAGATCAAGGCCACAATCGGTGCACATTTGTTCGTACATCGTTGAGTAGTGTTGTTCCTCAATCATTGTGAAGGGCACGGTGATGATTACGCGAGTCTGAGGCGGTAGCTGAAGCTCGTCTTTGACCTGGTCTTTCGTGTGCCGTAGAGCAAGGGTTCTGAAGATCTCACGAAAGATATCTCGATGATGCTGTATCAAACGGTTCCAAAGTTTGACCGAGAGACAGTAGGGTTCGAATCTCAAAAAGATCAAAAGACCCAGTAAGTCTTGGGAATCCCGTTTTACTGGGGTTCCTGAAACGGCCCACGCGTGCTCTCTCGGAATGATTTGCGCGACTTTTGCTGCGTTACTGATGCCAGACTCGACCATTTGAGCTTCATCAAGCACTACACGCCACCACTTAATCTGCGTCAACGGAGACTTCTTCCGTTCATAAATCTTGTTGTACCGCATGTTGCGAACAGGAACTGCTCCAGCCGTGTAATGAATCTCTCGTCCAAGAACATTGTAGACAGTCAAGATAACATCACACTCCGCGAGCCGAGCCACCAGTTGATCATTGTCGACCCTCTTCCTCTCGGTCCGGACTCCTTCGTAGATCATTACCTTTAGATGTGGTGCTAGAGATTTGAGCTCGCTTTCCCATTGTCGTAATATAGCATGAGGCGTAATTATAAGGGTGGCCGAGGAGTGAACCAAAGAATCTTCTGTCGGGCCATTGGCTATGTCATTAGCCGAACCTTTTCTTTTATGAAGGCACATCAAGGCGATCATCTCCACCGTCTTTCCAAGACCCATTTCTTCGCTCAAGATACCACCTTTGATCTGAGAAGCGTAATCCTGGACCACCTCTTCGTCCTTTGTAGCGATATCAAGACAGCGACTGACCATCCACTCCGCGCCATCGGCATCAGCAGTACGAACGAACCCGTGCGGCAACTTGTCTCTAGTACGCGCTACTGCTTTGCCTGCAACATCCTGACCCTCCCTTTGCAGTAACCATTTCACGGCTCTCTTTTGAAACGGATACAATCGGCAAGTCAGTCCTTCAAGCAATGGATCCAATGAATTGTCTTCCGCCAGGTTACCCGCTTTGCTCGGAACGCATACGTTATCGTAGAAGTCCCTTGGAGACCATGCATCATATGTGCTGGGCGGCTCATCAAAAGCGTATTGGTCAAATAGATTATTTGGCTTGATCGGGATTTGGTCGGAGAGGCTTGCTGCACGTCTAGCCAACAGCTTGCAGCAGAGAGTCCAATCGTCGTCATTTATGACTCCTTCGGGGTTTTGGTTTTTCGAAAGCCAGCAACTGCTTGAGAACTGGCTGTCGATTCGTTTTGCCGCAACTTTGATGACTTGCCGCAGTATCACCATCGTTTCGGGGGCCAGATCTGCTAGCCCTTCGAACTCGATGCTGTCGTCACCGTGAAGACTCTTAATCCGGCAAGAGAAAAGTCCGTCAGGTAATTTGGCGTAGTGCTTTAGGAGCACGGGGACGCCTTTCCAGTAGATACGCTCCGAATTAGAAGGGGGCGAGTCCCTTGAGGCAGAAAATACCTTACAACACGTATCAGCTTGTTGAAGCGCACTTCGGCGCCGGAATCTAGCAAATGCACCAATCGCCTCACTTACCACGTTGATATCAACGCGAGCTAACGTCAGAAAATCCTCCTGACGTTCATCATCATGTCGAACGTGCTTCTTTGTCCGTCTCTTCTGTACGAAATGTTCTGATTTTGACCTAGAAGATTTTGTATCTTTGCCCAACAACTCGGTTTCAGGTGGTGTCAGATTTTGGGCACCAGACGACCTTCGTCTTTTCCTCGATTGAGCTTGGTCATCTTTTGGAACTTTGCTATCGTTGCTGTCGTCGAGGACTTCTGTGTCAGGTGGTGTGAAACTCTGCTCGTGACCCAACTTCTTCCGCGTCCAGGAGGGACCCTGCTCGTCGTGTGAGGCCGCACAATCGTTACTATCATCGATGGTTCCGGTATTAGTCGGTATTAGATTCTGTCTCAGAGTCGATCGTTGCCGCTTCAGAGTGCGACGTTGCTCGACCGCCACTTCCCAGCCGCCGTTGCCATCGCCGGCGCGTCTGGCCTCAGCTTGTACATCATGCTCCTGTACTACCTCCTGTCGTTTCTTCAGAGGGCCTGCGTCATGCTGTGGATCTTCGCTATTGTTGCTGTTATCAATGACTTCCGAGTCAGGAGGTGTCGAATTCTGCTTTTGCGCCACTTTCTGTTGCTTCTTCGGTGGATCTAATTTCTTCTCGGAACCTTTGGTGCGTTGGCAATCCTTGACGAAGGTGTATATTTCCGGCGGCGCTTTCCCTGAGATCGAGTGAGTATGCGAACGTCCATGAAGCAGGATGGAGCGGCGCGCAAAGATAGACAGTACCTACCAGCGGCAGAGACTAGGACCTTTGAAAGACGCATGATGTAGACCGGCCAGTAACAACCGAACCCACATGTAAAGGCATATGGATCTTCGGGAGGTTCGGAGGCGGATAAGATATACCATACCTTGACATTGAAAGATGCACGCAGTGACAAGGTGGGTCCAGCAACACAGGCTGGTAATCTATCTTATCGATAAGTGTTATCTATTCTAGCGTGTTACTGAATTAAGTGAACAGTTGCATGTGATGATGGGGTGGACAGCCTTCCCGTCACTATTGCTGCCATACGGTAAAGTAAGGTTGAATTTCATCTCGGAGCTTTATAAATTGGGTTCGAAAGTTGCAGTTACGGTCACTTTGAAGCCGTTATTACTATATCTTGCGTTCTTCGTACCAAGCGCCGGCTGCCTGCGTTGACGGCTGCCTAAAGTACTGGGAGCCTAGACACTATGACCTACTTTACTTTACTCCGGCCGGTTTTTCATGATTGTACTCTCCTTTTAAATTTGAACATTGATTCTTACTTTCTTCTGAGTCCAAGAAGACTCAATGGCGCTTTGCTTGTGGGTTTTGGTTGGTCGAGGTGTCCAACGTGTTATCGGGTGAATGTTGAACTCATTCCGCACACCATTGCTTGTGGTACATATCCTAACTCGTTCATGATCATGTTTCACAAAGGTGTGCAGTATGGAGGAACCGGCCCGAGTAAAGCCTTCTGCTCGCAGGCAACATGCTCACAATCGAAAGGACAAGAAGAGCCCTTAGGACCAAGGAGAACCATAACGTCACTCACAGCTCGACAATGTTACAATTGCAATATTAATGTACTAGCTTGGGTACAAAACGCCAAAAAGTCTCTTGGAAAGAGTCTGAAGATTGGAGACGTCTGAGGCTTAAAGTAGGTCCGGCCGGTGGCCTGATGGGGACTCGGATGGCAGGCGCGGAAAGCCGGCCGCTAGTGACATATTTTGCACATCTTCAAGATTCGGTCGCCCCTCGTATTTTTTAGTAATCTCGCTCTCTTCTCGCAGTCAGAAAGGCGGCCGCCTGTCGTTTCAGTATGGGTCTGCTTTCCGCTGTTGTCGTGCCATTGAGCGAACAGTTGTCGACGAGGTCCCTTGGCGTTGCAATCGCTGCCGGCCTCTTCTCCTTCTGCGTGCTTGCCGTTGTTCTTAATGTCCTGAAGCAGTTACTTTTCAAAAACTCGAATGAACCACCCGTGGTTTTCCATTGGTTCCCCGTCTTTGGGAGTACAATCGTCTATGGCATTGACCCCTACAAGTTTTTCTTCAACTGTCGGCAGAAGGTATACTATACCAATTGGCCTCCCTATCCAAAGAGCGTAGACTTATCACAGGACAGTATGGCGATGTCTTCACCTTCGTCTTACTTGGGAAAAAGACGACTGTATGCTTGGGGCCGAAAGGGAACGACTTCGTGCTCAACTCGAAGTTGAAGGACGCCAACGCGGAGGAGATTTACAGCCCGCTCTGTACGCCAGTCTTCGGCAAGGGTGTGGTTTACGACTGCCCCAATTCTAAGCTTATGGAGCAAAAGAAGGTCAGCCGCATGCGGACTGTTGGCGAGAGTCAATTCCCAACTAACTCTCAGCCAGTTCGTCAAATTCGGGCTCACTTCAGAAGCACTCCGTTCCTACGTCCCCCTGATCGCCAAAGAAGTCACCGAATACGTCGCGCGCTGCCCCAACTTCCAAGGCACCAGCGGCACCGTCAACATTCCCGCCCGCATGGCCGAACTCACCATCTTCACCGCCTCGCGCGCCCTCCAGGGTGACGAAGTCCGCGAGAGATTCGACGCCGCCTTCGCCGAGCTCTACCACGACCTTGACATGGGCTTCAGCCCCATCAACTTTATGCTGTCATGGGCACCTCTCCCCCACAACCGCGCGCGCGACCGTGCCCAACGCAAGATGGCGCAAACATACACCGACATCATCAAAGCGCGGCGCGCCGCCGGGGGCGAGCGTGACCGCGAAGATATGATCTGGAACCTGATGTCGTGTGTGTACAAAGACGGCACGCCGGTGCCGGACATCGAAGTCGCGCACATGATGATCGCGCTCCTCATGGCGGGGCAGCATTCCTCGTCCTCAACCTCCGCCTGGATCCTCCTCCGCCTCGCCACCCGCCCGGAGATCATGGACGAGCTGTACGAAGAGCAGCGCTCCGTGCTGGGCGCCGACCTGCCCCCTCTCACCTACGACTCCCTCCAGAAACTGACGCTCAACTCGCAAGTCGTCAAGGAGACCCTCCGCATCCACGCCCCGATCCACAGCATCATGCGCAAAGTAAAGCAGCCCATGCCCGTCCCAGGGACATCATACATCATCCCGCCCACACATGTCCTCCTCGCCGCCCCCGGCGTGACCTCCAAGACCCCAGAGCATTTTCCCGACCCCGCAGTGTGGGAGCCGCACCGCTGGGACCCCGGCTCGGAGCTAGCCCCCATGCACGAGGAAGACGAGGAGACGGTCGATTACGGCTACGGGCTCGTGAGCAAAGGTGCGAGCAGCCCGTATCTCCCCTTTGGCGCAGGCAGGCATCGGTGCATAGGCGAGGCGTTTGCGTACGTGCAATTAGGGACGATCCTGGCGATGTGGGTGCGGATCTTCCGGCTGAGGAATGTGGATGGCGGGCAAGGGATCGTGGGGACGGACTATTCGAGTTTGTTCAGCAGGCCGTTGGCGCCGGCGGTGGTGGAGTGGGGGAGAAGAGACAGAGGGGAGAAGGTGGAGGAGAAAGCATGAGAGTAGGTGGTTGTTAGACTTTCAGATAGGCGGTGTTACGGGGGGCACCGTGTTCACGAGTTGCTGGGGGCTTTTAGAGATCGAGCGTGATTAGGTTCTGTCCGTATATGTACATAGTTTAGACTGCTCTCGTATCCTAATATTTAATGATGGTTAGGAGTAACCCAGCACAGCAAAGTGAATATCTACAACAGTGGAACTTCCATTGGCTTACTCCCGGTCCAAAAGGCATGCACACCGAGCTGTCTTCATCCCAGCCAAAGCATGGTGCTCAGTTCTTCGGACGTCAATACTCCCACAAAACCCCACAGACCCGGTGAGAAATTCTTCTTCCCAGCACTTTATGCCTCAGCCGGCCTGCTGCTGCATGTGATTCGGCAGGTTCCAATCGCTGTAATCCAGATGCACAAACGCCCGATCCACGCTCGGCACGCTCTCCAGCACATACTGCAAGCTCTCCCCCAGATCATGGCTATCCCTCAAACTCATCCCCTCATCGAGCACAATATCCACCTCCACGTTCAGCTTGTCGCCCGCATGATACGCCTGCAGGCCCTGGATCTTCTGGATCGTGTGCGCAAAGCGCATGGTCAGGTACAGCAGGATGTTGCGGTCCGCGGCCGGGGCGGCGGCGCCGGTGAGGTGGCGGATATGGGTGGTGGTGGTGCGGGACCAGTTGACGATGACGTAGAAGCTGAGGAGCAGGCCGCCGAGGGCGTCGAGCCACCAGATGTGGAGGAAGGAGCCGAGGATGGGGAAGATGATGCTGAAGATGTTGAAGACGACGTCGGTCATGGCGTCCTGGGCGAGGGCTTGGACGCTGGAGTTTTTGATCAGGCGGCACCAGAACCAGCAGCCGGCTTTGATGAAGACGGTGGTGGCCCTAAGTAAGTTTCAGAGTCAGCGTTCCTCCTTTCAGTCAATACAATGAGCAAAGGAGCATGCTTGGGAGCGGATACTGCCGAGACACGTTTCAAGCATCTTGAAATGCTCAAAAAGGGGCGAGAGGTGCTCAGATTTCTACTTACATGATGATGATGGAGGGGAGGCCGAGGGCGACGACACTGTGGTCGGGGCCGGTCAGCCGGTTGAAGCATTGGAGCGCGACTTGGAAGAAGGAGGTGATCATGATGACGGAGAAGACGAGGACGCCGATGGGTTCGAGGCGGCGGCGCCCGACGGGGTAGGAAGTTCTGTCTTGGCGCGAGATGAGTTTCGTGGTTATCCAGACTATGGCGGTGGAGAGGAAGTCGAGGGCTGCGTCGACGAGGGAGGCAAGGACTGAGAGGGAGGATGTGAGGGCTATGACGACGATTTTGCCTATCAGAAGGATGAGATTGGCGACGAGGTTGAGGTAGATGGCGAACGTGACTATGGGGCTACCGCTTTCCTCGTCCGACTCGGCTTCGAGGGCTCGGGGTCCGCCTGCATCTCCCAAGAGGGCTGTTTCTTCGTTGGGGACTTTATAGAGGTCTTTTGGGGTTCTTTTGACCTTGACCTGGGTGCTGTAGCCATCTGTTTGAGGCTTATCTAAGAGGCTGGCGGAGTAGTCTACTTCGTCGGAATAAAAAGACGCTGGATCTCTGTCATGGAAACTGGGCACATCGCGGTTGGGTCTGTTAGGTTGGTTGTATTCTTGAATAAGGTTATGAGGGAGAGAGGAATCGAGTAGGCGGTCAATGTACAGATACGAGCAGACCAGATGGTTGTTGCGCTCATAGTATTCACGTCTGCGCCACATAGTCAGTCAAGCATCCGCGTGCATTTGGCGTACTTGCGTACATGGGCTTTTTCATTATCTTCAGCTCTTCCTCGCTCTTGTAGTACTTCTCCCTGCATGGTCCATTCGATCAGATACAGTGTTCCTTTATCCATCTCTCCGTAGCTGCGCTCATACCATTGGTAGCGTGGATTGTTGTTCCCAATCAACCGCATACTCCGCAACTGAGGCGTCATCACAATGTCTGAAGTCTCGCTCATCTTCCTCTTGTTCCCGCTCCCCTCCCGGCCACGAAGTGGTCGAGCACCTTTCCGTACGTCTCCAGCGGCTGTTTCTAGGTCCCTTTCACGGTTGTTTCCTTGCTCTCGGTCTGCATCGGTCGCCTGATGGTAGGCTGATAGCCGTCTCTGCTCCAGCTGCGGCCGCACATCCTTGATGTTGGCTGTAGATCTGCCGTGGATCAAAGAAGGAAGCCTCCGACCTCGTGTTGAGACGATGTCCTCAGAAAGTGGAAGGAACCCTCGAAGGCTGCCAATGCGCACGTTGGGCGTAGGGCGGTCGGTCATATCTGCCGGCCACGAATCGGAGGCCAATTAAAGCCTGATTCAGCCTATTGTGTCTCACTCGTCGCAATGGATAGTTTGAGGGCGTGTAAAGTAGAGTGGTTATCTTATCAATCTCTCTTCAGAAGCTCCCCCTAAATTTGGACCCTGCACCGAGCAGCCCGAGCTGAGGTTTCCTCAATCCCAGCCTCGATTTTGGCGGTAAGCAAACTTGCTTCCAATCCTTGATTCAGCGATAAAGACATCTATCGCACCCTTCACTCGCTTTGCCTAGATCTCTACTTGAATATTCGAACAGAAACTTCCAATCCCGCCCTCGCAACTATGGCCTGGTTCAGCGGCCCCGGCGAACCCCACCGTTACTCCACCCGTTCACCGTCGCACTACTCCTACACCTCTCGCCATTCCTCCTCCTCCCACTACAAACGCCGTCCGCGCGATGGCTACATCGCATACTACCTTCACATAATCAGGCGCAAAATCCGCCACCTCTACGAGTACGCGCGACGGCATCCAGGAAGGGCTTTCTTGATGATTCTGCCGTTGATCACTGGTGGCGCACTTGCGGGCATTCTGAAGCAGTTCGGTATACGTCTGCCGCCAAGTCTATCAAAGATGATGGGTGGTCTGGGCGACGGCAGAGGGGACTTTGGGGGGAGGAGCAGTGGGTACGGTGGTGGAGGAGGGGAAGGGGGTATGCAGAGTATGATGAGAATTGCGCAGATGTTTATGTGAAGCCGGGCAATGATGGATTCCCACATCATGGTAGCTGTGAAGAATGCATGATTGCTGCGAACGTGGTTGCGATCTGTTCCCGGTCGCAATCCTGGTGACCATGGATCTGTAATTTGGAAACTCGGAGGCCAGGGTTTGGCAGAGGAAAAGTTTATATTTACTCAGATGTGCAGATAGCCTAGGATAGAGGCGCCCGACAGGCTTTACCTAAAGGTCCATGGTGGCGACCTGGCATGCTGTTGAATTGAATAAATAGGTAAATCGAAAACTTCTTGGTACAAGTGACTTGAAGCGTTTAATGCCAATTTACAAAATGTCATTGGAATCAAAGCGAACGACTTTCAAACTCAGGAAGTAACTTCAATGCTATGAAGGAATCTCAATTGGCAAGGGCTGGTAGGTAAATCCATATTGAATGTATTGTACCCTCAACAAAAAAACTGCTGATCGAGGCTCAAATGTGTATATTGTACAGTTGGCTTTAAAGATCCCAACAATCCCCGGTGCCTTGGCTCTCAACCTGTATCACACTGCATGACAAAGGACGGGCACAAGTCATCGATGGGCACTGGCCCATCTGTCTAGACATAATGCCGTCGATCAGACTATGCGTCTGTCCAGCACAAAGCACTAAATCATGTCAACATTGACCCTTTCAGGCCACGAATTTTGAGCAGCGGCCACAATTTAATGTACTGTACGTTTGGTCGTTACTAAAGAGGTTGAGTATGAGAAGCGACTCCTCGGTCTAGAAAGTTGGTCTGAATGCTCGAAAAGTCCTTATTACTCGCTAGTCATGAGACATGAACAGGCCCAGTGTCTGGCCAGGCCCTACAGAAAGGGAAGCTCACACTCGGCCAACATATCAATGGGCCCAAGAGAGGGGAACAATATGAGAGGTGAAAAAATACCAGTCACCGCTCTTGATGTTTCCATGAAAGGCTCCCGCCGTTGCTGGCCAGGCTTTGTCACCTGACGCTTTCAGAATGTTGACGGGCGACGGCCTGAAGCAGCGACGCAACTAGATGTTCCAAAGGAGCGGACCAGGCAATCCTTACATACCAAAACGGCGATGATCGTCGTTCATGGTTGATTTGATGTGGCCGAGCACAGTATGGTATAAGCAACCCACTGCAGCCAGACGAGCGACCTAAAGGGAGATTACCTGAGCTGCCTTCTAATAAGTGCTGAGGAGGCAGAAATCTAGAGCTTTGGACAGAAATGATGTTGTGATTGGCCGGGCTGGTAGCATACTTTAGGATTCCTGTATCAGCAGCGAAGTCGCCTGCTTACTTTAAGCTGCCAGCCATTGACGTCTGGGATCTCGCAGCTGCTAACCCCATAAGGCTCCAAGTTGATCGGGAGCGCGGCTAGTAGTCTGGTAATCCTGGGAACAGCCCGGGAGTTCCAGAAAGTAAAGCACGAAGTAAGCTCTCGAAATGACGAGAGCCATCGGCCGCGGTCTAGGCTTCCTCCATGCTTTCGGAGTCGAAGTACTTAACGGCCGGTGGGTGGCTGACTAAGGTAAGGAAGGGCCTTGATGTGACATGAAATGCTGGAGTACCTCGGTGCACGGGCAAGATGGATGGACTGGGTAGAAAGCACGGAGTAGATGGGCATCGGTCATGCCCATGCTCCTGAGATAGTGGTATCACCAAGAGCATCAGCTGTAGGAGTGAATCATACATTATATCCCTACTTTGAGCCATCCCACTCTTGTCAAGAGCAGGTGGGCTGTGGAAGGAAGCCGGAGTTGTGTGTGTATTGAGTTTCAGATCGAGGATGGTCCGCTGGCGGTCTAGACCGTACTCTAGTGGCCCCGGCTGTTAGAGGACCGGCCGAATAAAGATCTGGGTGCTCACGATCTCGTGCTAACCCACTTCATTCTACCGACACTGCGCCCAATACCTATTGCGCCCAAAATCCATCTGCCTTCATCTATCTTGCCATTGCTGCTGGCCTACTCAACAGCAAACATCTGTCTAAGCGCGAGCGGTCTATAGCTGCCGCTTCATACTGAACACACACAGACAGCGCCCAAAGCCCAAATTCGGGAACCCATCTTGAACTTACCACCTGCTATTGGTCAAGAAGTACGCGTTTCAGGCCTAGGTGGGAGAGCCAGTGCTATAGCTACGAAGATACCACTTGTTCCTGTTTGAGGCCTGCACTGCACGTCTGTGCTAAAAATTCGAATTAACCTTAACACAAACCCAGTGTCTTGCCTGCATCGAATTGCCACCGAAGTTGGAAACCATTCAGCCTGTGGAGGTGATTCAATATTACAGACATCTGCATGGTCGCCGGATGAATAGGAATCCATGATTCTAGGAGTGCCAGAGCAGTGGTCCAGGATATGGAGGACATGGCTGCTGATGAGGGATTGGCGGGGTTGATGAAGAGGACGTCGCTATGCATGTCAGGACCACGTCCTTGTGTGGCTACCCACGATGGAGATCCCACGTTTGTACAGTCTGTGCTGGAACATTTCACTGTGCAGGAAAACAATGCAGTAGAGAGGCTGGTGCTCCTGAAAGCGGCGCTCAAAGAGGCGTCAACGTTCGATTTCTGGAGCATCCTCATGGAAGGCATGACAAGCATCACAGGTGCTCAATATGGATTTGTTGCCAAGCGCATCTTGGTCGACGATCAGAATTCGGCAGTCGAGATGCCTCCAATTGGCGAACCAGGGTCGTGCCTTCTGGGAGTGGCGTTCTATTACAACGATGGTCGGGAGCTCAAGGATTTGCACAGAGACTATAAGTATCTTGCCTACGGCGCGCCATGTCATAATATGAAGCACGACAAGGTCTTCCTCATCCCCAGTGGGCTTCCTCGGTTCATCACTAATAATCCTAATCAATTTCCTTTTCCAACGGAAGCTTATCTTGGTGTGCCTCTCTTTGCCGAAGGAAAGTGCTTTGCGCACTTTGGTATGATGTGGACTAAAGAAGCGGTGGACAAGAGGTCGTTGAGCTGGACGCTGATTGAAATGCTACTGCATTCTCTTGAGGATCTAATATTGGAACGTTTACTCGAAGGACAGGGCTTTGTGAGGGCAGGAGAGGCGAACAGGGCGACCAAAGTGATCCCCCAGGACGCCGTCACCGCCGCGCAGTCACTTAAACCATACGCGCGAAGTTTGTCACATGAACTGCGGACACCAATGCAAGGCGTGGTAGGAATGTTAGATGTCATGCACGCTACTGTTCAAGAGTCACTCGAAGGGCAGTCTGATGCCGTCGTGCGCAAAGTGCTCAAGACCTTGAGGGACAATATCGAAGTCGTCCAAGGTGGGTGCTTCTTCTCGGTGTCGAGTGTGCCGATGTGCTGCAGAATCGCGGACTAATCCTCGTATAGACAGCTCGAGACGAGCAGTTGAGGCAGCCGATAACGTTGTACACGCTTATGATCTTAACATGCAAATCCCAGATACCCCGGTCCACCAGGACGAGGACGATAACGCGGAGGCGCAGTCGAATGTGTCATCTGAAAGACGGCCGAGTCTGCTCAAAGATAGCAACAGCGTCTTTTTCAGGAAGAACAAGCGTCCACGAACCACCTCCGTCGAGCTCACTCCACCAGCTTCCAAACATCGCGTCGTGCAGTCTGATAGGTCCACCCCACATCGCCAAAACCGAGGCAGCTCCCCGCACACAGCATCTTTACGGAGCGCGGTGGAAGAGAGCGAAGATATCACCAGTGTCATGGAGGGAGTCTTGCGAACAGCTAACGAGGCCAACCGGATGACGGACACGATGCTTGACCCCCAGATTCCCGGCGACGCATCAGAAAACGAATTTGCGACTACACCAGGATTAAGACATACGAAAATACGTGGGCTGCTGCATTTGGTCGTGAACGAATCATTAAGGGTTGGTGGCCGACCAGACTCGGCAGTCGCAGAAGACACAGATGGCGGTGAGATCATCGAAGTTCGCAACAAGCATTCCCAAGGAGGCGGCTCAACTAAAATTATCGAGTGGTTCGTGGATCATCGAGTCCCAGAACTGATATGTGGTAAGCATCTTAGCGAATCGGTCGATCATGGATGTTGACAAGACCTGCAATAGTTGACGAACGAGACCTTGCCAAGCTCGTCTCGTGTGTTTTTCTAAACGCTATCAAGTTTACCGAACGTGGCAAGATATCGCTCAGGGCTACTCTCAGTCCCAAGTCTCGTTCAATCATCATCAACATAGCCGACACTGGGCCGGGAATACCAGAGGCATTCATACCGAACCTGTTCAAAGCCTTCTCTAGGGAGGACGATTCCCTTACCCGGCAGAAAGACGGCCTTGGCTTGGGCTTGCTGGTTGCTAAGGGGCTTGCCCGTAGGATTGGCGGCGATCTGCTCTGTGTACGGTCTGATACCGCCGGCCCTCAACAGGGAACCGAATTCGAACTCCGTGTCCCGATGTCGTGTGGGGAAGCCATTAGTAGAGGAAGCTCCCCAATACTCGCATCCACCTCCCGTGCGCATACTGATAGTTCACCTACACCTGGCTCTTGGACACGGCAAAAGTCAACCTCGCTTCGCCGCCAGACTACTCATCCAAAGAAAACCGCGATTTCTGTCACCAATACCCCGGAGCCCTCTCAACTTGTTAAAGCTTCCTCGCCGCTCGTTCCCTCAACCTCATCGCGCCGAAACAGTCCTCAAAAAAAGTCATCGCCCTCCCGACGACTATCTACTAAGAAAGCTTTGACATTCGACCGAAATCTTGCGAAGAAGCATCCGCTCACCATCCTCGTGGCAGAAGACAACAGGATAAATCGCAAGCTTCTTGTCAACATGCTATCGAAGCTCGGCTACTTGGATGTCTACGAAGCCGAGAATGGCGCCGAAGCCGTCCAACAAATGGCTGTCGATCGCCGAGCCCGTAAAGAACCGACCATTGACGTGGTGCTGATGGACCTCTGGATGCCTACGATGGATGGCTACGAAGCCACAGAAAGAATATTTGCAATGGAGAAAGACCGGCGGAACAAGGGCAAACCAAACAAGGACGATGACGACCGAGCGAAAAGAAAACGAGCCTTAACCATATTGGCGGTCAGCGCTGATGTCACGGACGCTGCGCTGGAAAGGGCGAGCGAAGTCGGCATGGGTGGGTTCATGACCAAGCCCTACAAACTCATGGACCTAGAGCGACTGATCCTGGAGTACTGCGCGGGAGATCCGTGCATTTGCTGAACAGACGGGTGGATAAATTCTGTTCTACCATTGTCAGCAATACCATCAACATAATGGCATTATCGAAAGCACTAGGGCGGATTGGAAGCATTTACGGGTGCAGTAGACGCCTGTGACTGGGAGCATTAGATCCAAGGATTGACGACGCGATGTCATTCACGAGCCTACTGTTTTAGGATAGCTCACTTGCTGGACGAGGCGCTCCACTGGCAGCAGATTCACTGGCAAGACGGCCATGTTGGTCCGCTTGTCACATATACCCATACCAGCATTTTCTTTTCAACCATCGAATATTTTGTAGATTAACAGGTTCCACGATATGCGCAATATGTGAGACATAATTGCAGTATAAGTCTTTGATCATTGACAATTTGTCTATGATTATAGTAGACCCAACGGCGTGGCAGTGTGACTCGATGGGTAGGAAATTCCATTGGAATTATAGGAATATCAAACCGTCTTCCATGTATGATACGGGACGAAGAACCGAAACGCCGGAGCTAAAAATAGATTCTGTAGCTCCACGCAATCACGCATCCCGTCCACCGTTGATTCTAGCGTCCATATTGGGTTCCGTCAGTGGTGGCTTGCCCATGGGCCCTGGTCAGCCTTACCTGACTTATCTGATCTCTGAAGTGGGAGAGGACTACGATAATATGTATCGGGCCTTTGCCTCTACGCAACTTTGTCAACCTCTGTTGCTAGTATCAAAAGATGTCAGACAGAGAAGCCCAGTCCCTCAGTCTCTGGTCGCATCCTGTCTATGCTACTTTCCGGCCGTAAGTCTTTGAAATGAGATAACGTCAAAAGCTGGAGCAGCAGAATGCAAGCCCTCGATCGTTCTTTGACAACAACCACCTTCGTCCGCCAGGATATCCTTGAGCATGCAGAACCAGTTCTTCCAGGCTCAACGCTCTCAGTCACCACGATCGGTGTTGCCTCCTCTCAGCAAGTATTACTACGGACCCGCCCAAGGATCAGCCTCACCCCAGCGTGCAAACCAAGAAGATGGTGAGTTTGCTCCATCTTACAAGACCTCCAGCTTTCACATGCTGATCAGGACTAGGCTGGGTAAGAGGAGGTTCAGAGATTATACCGCCCGCATTACCTCCAAGACAACCAGGTAATGCGGAGCCGTTGTCCGCTTCGCAATGGATGAACCATTTTGCGAGCAAAGAGCACTTATGGCAGGTACCTGGGCCTCCCGCCTCTGCGCCTCCAACGAGTCATGTGTCGAACACTACATACGAACCTAACATGTACGGGCCTGTGCCTGGGGCCCAGTCAGGTCTTGGCACATCTTATAAATCTCCTACTCTCCAACGACGGCCGAGCAACTCAAGATGGGAAGATGACGATCATGAGAGCCATATGATTGAAAGGGCCGCTATTGCGAAACCGCCTCTGCCGGTATGTCGTCCTATGAAATCCAAAAGGGTGTTGAAATCGGAGCCAAAGGGTTAATGTAAACATTCTTATAGCCTAGACCCTACGCTTCCATCCCTCAGGAAAGACTTCAAAGTAGCTTCAAGCAAACGCCATCTCATGGATCGAGATCTGGGTCAGTTGAATTTCTCCCGTCTATAGCTTACAGTCCTACGAGTGGTGAAGCTTCACAGAACCATCAAAGTCTATCGCAGGCCATTCCTCATGAGTTCTCCTCTCCGGTCCCTCCTCAAAGACCTCCACCTCCACCGCCTCCTAAAGTACCTCCTGATCGCGCAGACCATGAGGCGCAAAGTGACACCGGTCCGTGGCCCCCCCACATTTCTGAGGTGCTGAACGAAGGACAGCGACAATATGAGCGTTTTCAAGCTTCACAGAAAGACTCCGTCACCTACTCTATACCGTCTTCTATATGGCGACAAGACCCTCCAAATCATGTAGAGAACGAGGAACGCGACCATTATAACACGGAGCAACAGCGAGAACACCGCCCTATGTCGTCGACTAGTCCAAGGCTCGGAAAACACCCAGCATCGTCATTGGTCCCTAGTGAGCCTCAGGAACATCATACTGTGTCCACCAACCCGGAGCGTACTCTTCAATCAAGTCACAATGGACAGCCTGAAAAAGGGTCGCACCTCCCGTCAAACCTGGGGGAGGTATGGGAACGGCAGGTCCCAGTGACATGGGAAGGTTCTACTACCCACCGAAAGACGAATTCAGCGGCTCGGAATAATGATTGGGATGAATCTGGGGACGAACAGCAACGCAGTGATTCTTTCTACTGGCAGTCACCACATTCATCTATCCACAGCACCAAGGATGAGCAAGGAAAGCAACCAATCGAAATAAAACCAGCAGCAAGCATGGACGACGGCCGTAGGGAATCAGTTCCAGAAACGGAAAGTGGTCGCAATGAACACGATACCACCACACATTCAATGCTATTGTCCCATTCGACGCTGGGAACCTATGGCGCTTCTGCTCTGGGTTTCGGAGGGCCATCTGATTGGGAACATTTTGGTGACTACGAAGCTGAAGATATTGATGACACTGAACTTTATCTACGTCCAAGATCACCAATTAAGGATAGCACACTTCCAGAGAAAGCTGAGCTACCCGCCGGATCGATGCAGAACACTAATCTACTGGCAACTGGCGTGCAGCCAATATCTGAAATGAACATCGAAGCAGAGTCTCTTCCGCAATCAGAGGTCACACATAAGCAAAATGATAATGAGCAATGCTCTGGTGACGCTACGACACGGCCATCACACCTAGAAGGTCCAGGACAGGATTTGGCGATGTCCGAAGGAAATAATCAAGAGGCACTAATGGACAATGGACAAGCCGAATCGTCGCACGCTTTACCAGCGGACGATGCTGTCATGAGCCCTGCGTCAGATACAATCAGTAGCAACGTCCTTGACACCGATCTTCATACAACGATCAAAGCTTGGTCAACAGTGGGCTTGACGGAAAATTCAATCGATACCGAACGCGTTGTAATATCAGTCAGCCCCGATGTAGCATCTACAGATCATAAGTTGGAGCCTACCGCCAAAAGCACCGTTCAGTCAGACAGCCTAGTGCCACCTTTGGCTCGAGATGACTCTGCGGCTGGGGATGCTTCAACTCATCATACATCTGGTGGTCACGCAACGGATACGAATCCTGCATCTGTTCGACCAAGGGAAGCCAATGGTGCGCTTGCAGAGAAACCCGACCAAGAGCATGTGCTCTCGGCGGCACCTACACCTGTGCAGCCTAAATTAATCGAGATCAGTCAGGATCAAAAAGCAAATAGCATCATCGAGCCAGACTTGGTTGATCATCAAGTTTCTGCACACCAACCGACACTTGCGCCGGCCAAAAGTCCATCTACAAAGACACATGAAACCGAGGATCCGTATGCGGGTTTAGACGCCTGGGGAAAAGCATCTTTGAATCGGTACATCGCTATGCTCCGTGAGGAGTCTCGAGCGGAGGTTGACACAGAGAAGTTCACTATATTCACTGTCTTCACAAGCAGAGAAACCCGATTGCGAGCAGTTTTATATGATGCTGACCAAGAACAAACGACTACTCCCACAGTCACAGTGAAGGCGAATCCTATCGTAAGTCCCATTAAGCGCGCTAGCACCACCTCATACAAGCGTGCTTCAAAAGCCTTGCCAGCACTGCCAGAAAGTGCCCGCGATCGTGAGCCGCCAAAGGTCAACGGACATGCCAGAAAACCTTCGAAAAAGCTTTCGGCGACAGCCATTCTGGGCAATCCTAGGCCGGCATTGAAGGCTTTGGATACTACGAACACGTCATCAACCGACACCGCCTGTGCAGTGGTTGATTCGCCAAATAGGGTCCAGTACAGTCCGGGAGGAAGACCACTTGTAACACACGCCCCAAAGACAAATAACCATGACAAAACAGCGGTTGGAGTGCAAGATGGAGGAGTAGATGTTATCAATGATGATTCACTGCCTAACATTCATAACGATCTTCCTATCCCTACTGCTACAGACCTGCCAGCCGACAAAAACGCAGCCGCATACGCGCCTTTTAGGTACAGTAGAAGTCAATCAGAAGCCCAGAACTATGCTGCCAAGCGCCTTTCCAAGCGTCAGTCGGTCCTCAGGCCTTATTCGAAGTTGATAGGGTCGGACGAGCATCGACAGATCTTCCACCATGGCATGCCTAGTGCGGAAGACATCCTAAAAGTACCGACTAATGGCAATGTACTTGAACTATCTAGCACGGCCGATGGGGAAGTGGACCTCGACCTGAGGCGCTTCGTACGCGCTGATTTCGATCCTCTGAATTCTGTGCTTCCTGAGGCTGGACGTATTCCGTCAAAATCGCTGCAACTTTCGGACCTGACAGGTGTGATGGATTCAGTACCCGACGACTTCACCTTTATTCATCAGGCTGTCATCGCTTGGGATACAAAGGCTAAGAGGCAGAGAGATTCTAACGAGCGCGCACGACACGCGAGACAAGTGGAATCAGAGCAGAGAATCGATGCGCTCTTTGATGACCATGAGATTGGCTATGGCGACATATCTGAATTAGAATCTGGCTTCAAACGATCAGAAGCCGCCAGAAAGGCTGATGAGGACCGCGGCGAGTATCAAACCTTTGTCTCTGAGGTCTTCAATGTTGTCTGGACTCGCTTGCACTATGAAATTGACCAATTGGCTCCGCACCACCAAAGCTACAGTGCAATGTTGAATGACACCACAGCTGGGAAAGACATGTTCAACCTGTCAAGCGATAACTTCGCTCTTGCTCCAACGATGGACTCTCTTCTGACACTGCACCAGAAGCTTGAGATACGTCATCAGAAAGCTTTCGAAGCAGTTTTGGAACGAGACCGGCGACTCAAGAAGGTCGAGCTCTCGCCCTGGTACAGTCTTGGCAACGTCGCAAAGGTGAAGCAGTTGGAAAAAAAATTCGATGCTGCTGAAAAGGAAGCTATTCTCGATTACTGCAGACAAAGAGATATTCGCGCCAACAGCTTAATGGACAAGCTCGATCAGAATACCCTTCGGGGAGTGGGCGCCAACCAGGACTACATGGAGATGGTCATGAAGGCTGTTCGCAGGATAGCCTCAGGACGAGCGTTTGCCTCGCAGCCGGGATCGAGTGAGCCTGGTGCCGGACTAGAAGATGTTACAAAAGCAGAGTCCATCACCAAAGCGCTCGCCACCTCGTCCGAACAGATCGTGCAGACGTTCCATGTTGCCGACATGCTACTGAATGCTGCCGACTACGAGCTATCAGTCGCCAAGGCCAGACTGGAAGGCGTGGATATGGCGACATTCCAGAACCTGAAAGAAGAAAGAGCAAAGGAGGATCAGAAGTTGATGAGGGACCTGGAACACCGCTTGGCACTCATACGTGAAGATTCCAGGAGGACTCATGATGAAATCGTCAAGCTGCTCTTATTCCTAGGCGTGCAAAGTGGACATGCAGAGGTTTCTGCCGGTGCCCTAAAGCCTTCAGACCCGGGACACGAGGAGAGGCTACAGAAAGCCTTGGAAGAGGCTAAGAGGCGAAATGCAACCAAGGAGACCGGTGCCACACCAAGGAGACCGGTGCCACACCCCTGATATGACCCTTGTTGTCAGCGTCGTATGGCGAGGATATGCCTGAATGCAGGTAGGTGTTGATTGTTAAGCATGTTGTTTCATTTTGCGGTCGACGGCGAGCCTACGGCGGCCTCATGATAATACTTCATTGTTTCTCATCAGGAGTGCCTTGTCAGGGCTGAATATATATATAATATCGTAATGTATATATGCAGTTGCTTTATTTGCTTCCTGTACAATATTATGACGCTGGAGCTGATGCTCAAACCGCTTTGCTAGAGCACGACGAGGAATAAACAGCTTGTCACCGAGCTTCTGGTCGGTGAATATCTTGTAGGCATGCCATTGAAGACTACGGGAGAACCATTTTCTTTCTCCCTCGCGGCAGCCTTATTGGGCTTTTGGAGTTGGCATCGAGATTGGAAAGCTGAGGTCCGGGTTACTTCGAGTCAAAGGCCGCATTGACAATTGGATGAAGCGTGGTCGACGGCGATCAGACGATGCACAACTCCGGCTGTGCAAAGGAGGAGGGTTACCGAGCTCCTCCCCGATTACTTGTTCAGCCCGGCCACATGACTACCAAACCCTGCATAAGCCTCTTCCGTGTCGCTACCAGGCCAGCTCAGTGTTGCCCCGCTCATGGGGAGTTGTTTCATACGACCGGTACGCCCCGTACTTCGTAGCCAATCCATGGAGCGCCGCGATGATCATGTACCGGCCCACAGGGCCACAAAGGCTCAATGCGGCCGCATCAACGTGACCACCAGCGTCTTTTGGAGTAGGGGATGGCTGGGATGCAATATGACATCGTGCGCGCGCGGGGTCAGGCATTCAGCCACGATTCAGAGAATGTTGGGGCGGCAAAACGTGTAGATCTACAATGAACGGCGGGATCTACATATATGGCTGGTGGAGCGAGGCCAGAAAGCGTGCGGAGCGAGCAAGTGCCATGTTGGTACTCCGTACTTGAACATGGACATTCGAATCGGACACTTGAATCAGGCTTCCTCATCTTGTGCCTCAATTTCACCATCGACTGACTAAGTAGACACAGCAAATCATCCAGATCGTTGTGCTCCGTGATTTGATGACTGTCCGTCTTACCCGGTTGTACGAAGGCTGAAGCAGCCAGTAGTCCGCCCTAGTCCGTACTCCCTGGTTAGTCCCTGAATTTCCCTTTTCCAGGCCAGCCCCCGTCGACGTAGCCACTCGTCATCAGCCACCCTGCACTCGAACAACCGAGTCGATGCCAATCGCCGAACCAGCTATCGACAACTTACCCATACACGCTGCTGTCTTTCAACACCCGGCTCTCGTCAATTCAGGTCCTCACAGTAAGCGTCGGTGACGCCGAAGCCTTCTTGGACGCTTTGCCACTCGTTCAGCTCCCGCGCACCCAGGCTGACCCGCAGCTCTTTCGATAGATCTGATGCCAAAGTACCGTGACAACACCACCATCACCTCCATTGATCGGTCCCGATAGTCTTGATCACGAGAAGCGCCGATTCGCACTTGATAATTGCGCCTGCGACACGTGTCCTGAACTTGCACCGCCCATCGCTCGCATTTCGCTAGGCGATGCTTCCTATTACCACAACCCAAGGAAATATTGGGGTTGTCGAGTTGCCTACAGTCAATCGAGGTGGTCGTTGGGCATTGCGAGGGTGAGGGAGGACCGTGTGTTGGCGAAGCAGCTTGAAGGTCAGTCAGCGTAGCCTCCTACCCGAGGCCGACAGTAGAGTCTTGCACATCGCGTGGGATATCAAGACTACGACATCTGGCTTAACGCGCCTCTAAAGTGCGCTGGAGGAGCCTTGCAGATGGTCAGCGTCGTATTGAGCGGCCTAGGTCCCCCGTGAGCTTTTTTCATGTTGTTCAGACGTCAAGTGCGATATCAAGCAGAGGGCGTCGAGCGAGCGCGTATGCTGAACGAGTGAATTCGAGGGAAGCCTTTTACTTGTCGCTAACAACTGTGTATTGCTCACACCAGGTTTCAATCCAAGATACCCATCGATGGCCTAGGAATCTGCAGCCACCGCGATTGTAGATGGCAGAAAGGAACGCGGTGTCCACCCCACCGGTGCGCCCGGCTGATCCTCCCACTTCATCGCCAACGTCAGGGACCAACCCCCTCCCCACGGCCGAGACATTTCTGAAGCCCCGAAGCCCACGCAAGCGGCGACGATCTCCAGAAAGCCCCGTTCAACACTCTACACATCCTACCTTGAGGGGTGTCACAACCCCGGTTTCACCAAAGTCTCTGTTATCCCCCGAACGGACGCCAAGACCCCTGACAGGTGCAGCGGCTTTGGCCGACCAGAAAAGGCAGAGGGAAGAGCAAGAAGGCCAGTTAGGCCGGCAGATAAGTCCTAATCCTGCGATAGAAGCCATCGGGGCTCTATTGGGCAAGAACAACTCTAGTGGAATCAGGATGCAAGATGCGTCCAGCCTCACAACCTCCGTGATACGTGCAGTGGCTCCTGTGGCACCGATGACTGCTAAGTCTGATGTCTCCCGAGAAAATCATGTGGTACAAACGAGTCCAGCAAGCACAGCCAGCTATGGTACCTCAGGAGGTGTTACTGTTGGTCCGCTTGGTGCCCACGACGTTCGCGTGTCCAGTCCGGGTGAGATGGATCAGGGTGATAGCGAGGATCGCAGTGATGGTGGTACTAGGGGCGACACTGGGATAGATGCAGATCCAGGACACTCGAACAAGGCTATGACTTTTCCAGGTCCTCTTCTGAGTGCGCCGATCAGTGACGCGAGACGGGGCATGAGTTTGCCAGGTTCTGGGCTGGGTAGGGAAAGCCAGAGATCCCCGTCCGCGAAGAAGCACAAATGCCCCTACTGCTCGACAGACTTTACAAGACATCATAATCTAAAGAGCCACTTACTAACACATAGTCACGAAAAGCCCTACTACTGCGAGACATGTGATGCTCGATTTCGCAGGTTGCACGATCTCAAACGCCATACTAAACTACATACCGGCGAAAGGCCCCATGTCTGCCCAAAATGCGATCGTAGTTTCGCTCGTGGCGATGCTCTTGCACGACATAACAAGGGGCAAGGTGGGTGCGCTGGCAGAAGGTCTAGTATGGGAAGTTTTGGAGGTGACGGAAATCAGGAGGGCAGGGATGTTCAGGGTCAAGACGATGGAATGCATGGCTTGATGTACACTGGTCAGGCATCACACGAGCCCGAAGGCATGGACGACGATGCTTCAGGCGCCGAAAACGCTGGACGTAGTTTGCCTAGCATTCGGAGGCATGACGCTCCACCTAATCAACGTCAATCAGGTTCTGATAGTGGTGAATACCACACACGTCAACCGAGTACTTATCCTCCTGTCGCAGTACGACCGCCGGGTTCTGGCGGATTGTATCCCCCGGGCGCAAGCATTGGAGGTGGCTCAAGTGCTTCCACGTCGCTCGGCGCGCTACCTTCGCCGAATCCGTTCCAACATGGGGCGAGCGGTCCCTCTGCGTTCCAGCATCCGAGCCCAAATGTGTTCGCACAAGGAGGTATGACGGAAAGCCCGACGCCCCTGTCACCAGGGGGAGCAGCATCTCATCAGCTTGGCCACCCAGATTCCGGTATACATCGCAATCGATCACCAAGCCTAAGCCAACAATTTCAGCAGCAGCAATTCGGTCGCCGGTCCAGTACTCTCAACAATTCTCCCCAGACTGGCCTGCCGCCCCCTCACCTGCCTTCGTTGCCAGGCCTGTCCGCCCCTGAACCTCGATTTACGCTGCACAGCCAAGCTGCGGGTACGGCAGGAGGCCCAACCTCCCCAAGCTTTCACTCGCAGCCTGGGTCGCAGAACAACAGTCTTTCCAGTCATGGAACTGGGCCTCACGGGTGTAGTGGAGACGGTACTGCCAATGCATTCGCGCCGAGCACGGATCGGCTTTGGGCATATGTGCGTAGCTTGGAGATGAAGATCGATCGACTCCAGGACGAGGTTGCCAATCTGCGAGGACAGCTCAACAACCGTCAATAAATACCCATCTTTGTTCACCTTTACGTCAAATCCGTTTCAGCGGCACGGTCAGTGGCGTCTTTGAATACATCATGGGAAGCCCAGTACACGATAGGGGCTCCCACCAGCGGTAAGCAACAGGCTGGTTATGTAAAAACGGCGAAAAAGGTGGAGCATTGCATTGACGAGGACATGATGACTCGCTCAGGGCGGATTTATTGATGATGCATCTACAGCGTGGAACTACCCAATTTGTTTCGTTGCATTCGTTTTCCTACATTTACTAACAGGAAGGGTGGTCCTGGCTTGCCGTGTTATAATCGCTGTCGTTATACTGGGGTTTTGGCCATGAGCGCTCCGGTGTGTCGCCATCTAAAGGAACTTTCGCTGCAATATCATTTTGCTGCCATATGTAGAATATGTATCATTTTATGCAGCAGACATTGGGATGGCGCTTCGTAGCCTCAGGCGCTCGCTTTTGCAGTGATATCATCAGATAGACTCTTGAGCGTCTTGACGACCCTCCAGTGGCACAGATCCAAGATTTCAACAACAAGGCAGCGAACTGGGCGATTGCACATCAGAGTGTTGAATTTATTGCCATGGTCCTGTTGCCCCTGAGCTTCTTTGTCGTCTTTCCGACGTGGTTGTTCAATCTGTCCAGACATTGCGATGATTCTGCACACAGGTAACCACAATGTTCATGTCTCTCCTTGGGAGATCTTCGCAGCACACTTGGCGCAAGCCATAATGCTACCGCACAAGCGAAGTTCTCCCGGTTTTTTGGTGCGAATTAGGAAGCTCGAGAACGCTCTGCGTTGAGGCGATGCCACTTTCAAGAAAGGTATACGTTATAGGATTTCACTGTCGACGGATTCGCCAATTCCTGTTGAAGCTTTGCCATTGTTGACGCGTTTCACACATACACGATACAACATCCTGCGCATTCTCACGCAGAGCAGCTGTGGTTCGCTGTGTGTCTTCACTGCCGCCCGTGTGCCAACAACAACATGGAGTCGGCAATGCAACTGTATCTGATGTTCAACTGAAACAACTTGCGGATATGAGATGAAGGCCTCTCTGAGCTGCTCGCTAAGCAACAAACACCACGTTGTTTCGGATTCACAAGGGATCGGGCAGTGTGAGCAGAGAAGCAATAAGCTTAAATCATAAGGCTACGGCGCTCTTATGCAGTTATTGCTTTGCAACAGGTTGCGATACATCAAACGTCAACACGAAACAACTGTTTACTTAAACCCAAAGTCTGAGCCTACATCGTTCCTGTCGATTGGCAGCGGAGGTTTTTCTTCTGATGCCCACGTTGAGCATTCCCTCCGCCTACGAAAGAATCAAGCCCCAAGAACGCTAGATGACAAGATATCAGAGCATTCGGACCCAGAGATATATCGAATAAAGATTAAAGTTAAAGGTAGTGGCCACCAAGCTTTGACCCGCGACACCAATATCCAAGCTATCATACTCCGCCATGCATGAAAAGGGATTTGAGCTCCGGCTTCCAAACACTCAGAACGTCAGTTCACTTCCCATCGGAGCAGGATGTATCCTGCAGGAGCACAAAGTGTCACAGTGTCATATTGAAGCAACAAGAGGGGACAGGAGACACCTTAGCCGATCGGAACCATGGTCGCTGAGCATTTTAGCACGCAGAACATACGTAGCAGACGTACCGGTCTGAGGGGCTTTCCACATTCAGCGATGTATGCCTTGCGGTCGAGAAGGTTTAACCTGCCGTACCTCCGTTCCTCTGCTTGGCCTCTGGAGGCTCTGCTGAGTCTATTTCCAATGCAGGCCTATGAGAACGGCAGGAAGGGGTTGCGGGAGCGTGCGGCAAGCGTACGGCACAGACGAGCACAGCAAGCGACCATTCACTAGCCTTCTTTTGGACTTCGTCCATCATTCTTGCTCTACCCTGTAGACTGGTCACTCTGTTCACCTCAGCCCCACCACTGCTATGACACTATCGTGCCGGCGTGACTGACGCACTGGGATCCCAACCGCTTCGCCGCCCAGGAAGGTCTGTCGACCTCGAGATCCAATGACCGAACCCACATGCGGACTCGATCCAGGGCCTTCTCGACGTATGGACCAATCGTTCTTCCCGGAACACTCACCTCTCATGGCTTAGCCCAACATGTCAAGAGGCCGAAGGAGATTGAGCGGTTCCTGTTTACGGGAGAACGACCGCCTCGAATCCCGGCTGAGGTGGTGGACGCGGTTCAGTCTTATGAGCTGAGCTATCACTCTCCAATGAGGGCCCTCTGCTGTCTCTACAGAGTTCGGGAGGAGGCCACAATAGCCAGCTACGCTACACTTTCCCGCGATACCCGTGCTCTTACTGGCGTTTGTCCTCAAGCGCCATGGGGCTGAGGTCTTTCATCTCATAGTGTCATCTTCGACTCGGGCGAGGCTTTCTCCTGAGAGTTGACAGGATGTCACATCATACAAAAGGAAGGTTTCGGCCGTTCTCTGCCTCAAAATGAACTGGCATTGCACTCTTTCCCTTACCAATGTCGAACCCGTTGTCTCGTTTCGGAAACCTTGATATCAACGATATGGCCGAGACGCGCTCTCAACGAGCGCGTGGGCAGCGTGGAGCCCGAAGAGCTACTTCCGGTCGTGGTCGTGGTTGGGGAGGAGCAGCTGGCCAGCCTCCAGCCACCTCCATCACTCCTATACGAGGGCCTTCCGGCGCCTTATACAACACCCAAAATCTCTCTCCGGACTCCAACAGACGGGCCGCCGAAGGACTCGCCGCCGGCTTGTATGTCGACAAGTTGTATAGGCATGAAAGAGCAGATCGCAGTGACGCGTGGTTTGGAATCCAATTGAAGAAGCCCGTCAGTGTACGTATATATGACCCGGCTTTTGGTACCAATCGCGTAGAGTGCTCTTGTGGGGTTTCCAATGAATCTACGTGCTGCATCCACCTCTATGTGAGTGCTGTTCCTAGCCAGATGTGTCTTTCTTACTGACCCATTCAGTGGCTCTACGACGCGTTAAACGCAGCCCTATTAGATCAGCCAACTACGACCGTCCGAGATCTTACGCGGGAAAGCGTTATTCCGGCAATAAGTGGTCTCTATGATCTCATAGGAGAACGCATGCACTCTTTACCACGCATGCTCAATGGCATCCGTGGATCTGATACTGATGACGACGAAGAAATAGCAGCTCGAAGATCAGCTCTAAGTGACATGCTCTCCGTCTTCGATCGTCAGGCGCTCCCCGGGGAGTATCTTCACGACTTGCCCGAGGTTTCTACGGAGATGCCCATAGACCAGCTATTCGTTCCTGGAGATCTCAGCGCAACCATCTACGGACTAGCAATGCTCGACGAATCCATCTACTACAGCCTTGAGACGGTCATCCATCGCGACCTTTGTACCAGATATTACCTGACCAAACAACGCAGGAGAGTCAGACAAGCACTGCGAGATCTGGATCAGTATGCAGCCAATGGACCCACAAGTAACATTGAGGCACAAGGCATGGACGTCGAAGAATGCGGCCGAACTTTGCGTCGAATCGGCTGCGAAATCTGGCAGGATCACGAGTCAAGAATATCGAAAGGACGGCTGCAACCAGAGACAAAGACAATGGCCCCGGAAGTTCTTGTCGAGATGCTGGAGGGTGTTGTTGATCGAAACAGGAATATCTACGGTGAGAACCTGTATGTCTATCTGATCAGCGAACCTCCGACCACCACACAAGAGGAAAACGGCGACTTCGTCATCGACTACCTCAGCAGCTTCCCACTCCAAGATTGGATGCACCAGACCATGAACGAGCGGCTGGAACGAATTGCCCAGTCTGTCCGTCAAAACGCACCTCATGGCCGACATCGATCTATCTCGTACGCATCGAAGATAGAAGACTTGTTGAACGACTACATCGGTCGATCAGACGTGTTCGAACCGAGCTCCCCCCTCTTCTCAAGGCAGCGCCGACCTACCTTTGACGATGAGCGAGAGAGCCAAAGACCCCGCTTGGGTTGAACATCGCATAGACGCCTCCCCATCAACACCAAATTTATCCCGTCTTTGTCAACCTCCGGGTTCCCTGGGGAATCCATTGTGCGCGTCTCGGGAGACGCGTAAAGCTACATGAAGTCAGATCTGGAGGGTACCCATTTTTCCCCTGTTGTTCGTTTAAGCGAGGTAAACCGGCGGTCTACTGTTCCTTTTCGAGATTCCCAAGGCGGCCTCTTCGGTTGCTCCTTTGTTTTGCGGTTTCCTTATCCCGAGCTCTCAATCTCAGCCTGCGGTGTCAATTTCTCTTGGCCGCTCTAGTATTTCTGCCATGGGCTGGTCCCATATTATAACATGTAACCCTCTGGAATTTAATCTGATTTCCACAATACTAGATATGCCGCGTACGTTTCGGCAGCCATTTTGTCCAGGCACTGGCGAACGGGTGGGTTCCGCGATGCATCTTGAGACTTTCCGAGTTACATGTCACACCTCTCCACAATGTTTTGAGTAGATCATTCGTGTATTTGTCCGCATAAACACTAGCTGTACAGGAACCTCCTCACTGAAGATCGAGCACAACGCGACCCTTGAGCTTCCCCTCCTTCATCTCCTGGAAGACCTGCAAACCGATAATTTGTCAGCTTTCATGATGTGGGATACAATCTCTCAAGTCATCACTCACCTCCGTCAATTTGTCCATCTTCTCGATCCGGTAATGCGTCTTCACAATCCCTAGAAGAAAATTAGAGTCAGCTTTCCTTCTTCAGGCTAGGATAAGACATGAGCTTGGAGCGGATGCTACTAAGACAATGTTCCAGGCTCCTCGAAACGTTTAGAAAGGGACACTCAATGCTCAGCAAAATCCACCTACCCCTCGCCGCAAAGTCCATACACTCAATCGCATCCCTCCGATTCCCCACCGCCACCGCCGTCACCGTCGCCTGCTTAAACACCATCGTCCCCGGATGCGCCTTGGCCATCGCCTGCGGCTCCCCCTCGGGAATCCCCACACACACCACCGTGCCATTAAATCGCAAGAAATCCAGCGCCTGCGCATACGCCTTGTTATTCGCCGTGCACACTATCACCGCGCTGGCGCCCAGCCCACCCGCCGTCTTGATCACCTCCTCCGCCATGCTCTTGTCGTCGCCCTTCGTGATGTCGATGAAGTGCTCAGCGCCGCTGTCGCGCGCCAGCTGCTCCTTGTCGCCCGAGTCCAGGCCGATGACGCGCATCGCCATGCCCCGGCTCGCGAGCTGGCACGCGATGTGCCCGAGGCCGCCGCCGGCGCCGGCGATGACGACCCATTGTCCGGATTTGGCGCCGGATTTGCGGAGCGCGGCGTAGGTGGTTACGCCGGCGCAGAGCATGGGCTTGCCATTTTCCATGTCAGCACGTGGGGCAGCGGGATGGAGGGAAGGGGGGCTTTACAGCTGCGTCAGCGGAATCGAGTTCGTCGGGGATGGGCGTCACGTAGCTGATGCGCGAAATCAGCATTCGTTCACCACGGAGAAGGGGGCCAGATGGTGACAGCAAGCTTACTTTGCAGGAGCGAGACAATACTGCTGGAAGGTCCCTGGCGTGTAGTAGCCGCTGACTTTGGCCTTGTGACACAGAGCATCCGCCTCCTCGAGACAGGGAGCTGGAACCATCCAACATCCGATCGTCAACCAACACGTCCCTCTTCCAGAAGACCCTCTCTGTTTACACGGAGAAAAAAAGAGCACGGAGGGAACTCACGGCAGCTACCACACGTCCCGGAAACCCACTTGATGCCCACCCGGTCCCCAACCTTGACGCTCGAGTTCTCGGCGCCCGGGCCCAGCTTCACCACCTTCCCCACGCCCTCATGTCCGCCCACCTGGCCTGCTGGCGTGGGATGCGGCAGCGGGGCCCACTAGGTGCCCCTTTTGTCAGCACACACTCCTCATCTGTCTCACTCACACATAGCCTTCCCCTTCCCTCGAATATCCGGCGCTTGATTTCCCCTTTCTTTGGCCACGACACAGAACAAGGGGACACCGAAAAACCTGATCCACCCGCAAAGCCTTTTTCCTCTTTTCAAAGGAAACACCAAAAGAAGGAGTCCACCATACCGAATTCTCCATGACGCCCAGATCCGAATGGCACACGCCCGAATGCGTCAGCTTTACAAGCAGCTCGCCGGGCCCCGGCGCCGGCGTGTCGAGCGTGGCGACCGCGGTGCTGATGCTGCCCGGGTGGTCGTAGGTGCAGGCTTGGTGCTGCTGCGGGATGGAGACTTCGGGGGTGGCCATTTTTGCGTTTGTCGTGGGAGGGGGGGGGGGGGGTAAAGGGGGGATATCAGGGGGGATGGGAAGGTCTGATGATGAATCTTTTCTCGTATGTGGAATGTAAGAGGGTTGGGAAGCTTTGGAGGTGTTTGAGGGCGATGCTTTGAATTCAAGGCAAGGTAGGAAATAAAAGGTATCTACAATGGGAAATGATTCAATTGAAACTCTGGGTGGGTGTGAGGATTATGTATTCGATGATCTTCTGCGGCGAATCATGGAATTGGAGACGGGCTAAGGTACATCATGCTTGCGGAAGGTGGGAGAGCTCGAGGTCTGGCTTTATCTGCCGATTGGGTAGGAGGATATTCGTGGAGTTCGGCTTTCTGGAAAGCGGGTTTGTGGGGTAGTGGGGTAGGGCCTGGAACTCGTGGGGTTTGAAACCGGTCTGAGGATTTAAGGGAACGGTAACGCATACGTGGAGTAGAAAGGGGAGATGGAGGGAGATCAAAGATATACGGGAGAATGTCGAGGTTGTGTAAAGTACAGGGTGGGATCGGTGGGATCGGAAAGACGAGTAGCCGATGTCACGGCATACCGTCTTTCTGCTGTTGGGGTTCCCAACCTCAACGTCGGGTATATCCGTAGAGAAAGATATCGAAGAACAAAATTCACCGCGACGCTGGGTTAAGACACGCCCTGGTCGTGCTTCCCCACAGCTCTGACCTTCGCCATGAACCCATCTTCATCCCCAACCTTCCAACCCTGCGCACCACCACCCCCACCCCCACCCCACCCCAACAACCCCAGCACCTCCTCTCTCTCACCGTACAGATTCCCCTCCAGCGCTCCCAGCACGGCCACCGCCGTCCGTACGCACATCCGATCCCCCTCAAAGACCATGACATCCCATACCCGAGTCGCGGCCTCCACGCCGAGCCCTTCGCCAGGGCCAAGAAACAGCGTGCGTAGCATTGGCTCGAAGAGTTCGTGATGCGATAAGCCAAGGCCTGAGGGCTCGGGTGTGAAGAGGTGGCCGTAGAGCCTGGGGAGTTTGTGCGCGAGCAGGGCGTCGATGAGTTGGTAGGTACGTGCCATGGCGGTGGGGTCGCCGGTTAGGAAGGCGAGAGGAAGGGGACGGTTGAGGAGGTTGCAGAGGGCGAGGAAGGCGCGGGAGGGGGTGGGGAACGTGAGGACTAGGAGGGCGGCGAGGAGCTGGTGGGATGGTTAGGATTACTGTTGGGAAAGGGATGGTGGAGGGGGAGGGCTTACATGTGTGCCGTGGCAGTAGCCGACGTCGGATCGGTACATGCAGTATGCCTTCAGGACGTCGGCCAGGTCGCTGTGGAGTGAGCTGCCGGGCTGGAAGATCTTGAGTTCTGGGAATGTGGCTTTCAGGTCGCGATGGATGGCCTCGAACCAAGAGCGCTCTCTGCAGGGCTCTTGTTCGCCAGGCTTTGCTAATCGGACATCGAGGTCTCGCGATCGTTGCAGAGCTTTTTCGAACGTCGAGTTGCTGAGCGCTAGCTCGTTCCCAATAGCCCTTTCCCACACTTCGGCTCGTGATCGTGGGGCAATGCCCCTCCACCATAACTCTCGAGTGCGTGGTTCTTGGAGGACTCGGTCCCAGTCTGGCAGGACGTGTTCCTCCCAGAGACGTTGAAGGGTGTTCTGGGTGTCATCTTTCGCGCACTGTACAGTTGCGACATCTGCTGCCTTGCGCCTCTCTGAAGGTTTGGGGTGTCAGCGAGGTCTCGATAAATGAGATTTCAGGTATATTTACCAGCTTGTAGACTCAATTCCATCATGCGCTGGTACTCCTTCAGATGCTTCTTCTCTTCCTTTTGACTTTTTGGGGGTAACCAACTTGGCCGTGTCCTACTCAAAACCTTCTCTTTCTCTTTGCTCATCGGTAGTGGATCGATCATGAAATTATTCGTTCTTAGTGGCGGCAAGTCTACGCTTGTAGCCGTCCTGGCTCTTATATTCATACTAGGCCTAGCTGACAGACTTCCGCGTTGTACGTTCTCCTCCCTTTGGCGCCGGGACTTATCTGCCAGACTTTCGAGCGCCGCTGTAAGGTCCTTCGCTTCTTCCGAAAGTTCGGACATAGCAACGGTCCATGACTTTGCCCGACTATTCGCAAGGGGCTGACGGTCCGGCATTGCACCGGTTGACATCCCTCGAGGATACATCGGCTTCACAGGCGAACTGGGAAAAGGTCCGAAGGTATCAGATACTGCTGGACTCGCAGTGCCTGTGGATATGCCTTGCGAAGTGAGTGGTATGACTACACTCGTCTTTTTGCGCAAAGGAGGAATGACTGGATTGTCTTTTTCCGGGTTTGTGATGAAATGGAAGCTTGTAGGAGGTTTCATATTTTCACTGGTGGACGGCCGCGGGGAAAGGGGAACGTTCCACAGGCTGGCATCATCGGGGAGCTCTTCGTCCAGATCATCGTACTCTTTTTCCAGCTCTTTCGCCGTCTTCCGGTTGGGCGCCCACGAGCCCCTTCTAACAGGAGCAGACATCAGTGGAGGGTTCACCGCACGCCAGTCAGGTGCAAGATTGATGGTGGCGCTTTTGGGCAGCATGGGCGGGTATGACAGTGCCGATGGTGAGGGTGACCGTGATCGGCTATGATTGCTCATTGCTCTCCTTGCTAACGAAGTGCTCGAAGAGGTATTGTAACTTCTTCGCCCTCTGGCACCCTTCGGCAGTGCTAACCCTGGTCGTGAATCGAAACCAGAAGAAGGCTGGCTCGAGCTATGCAGGGTTGGCGCTGATTGCCTCCTATCACCAACGGTGAGCTCCCGAAGAGGGGCCACAACCGATGCACTTTTTAATCCTCCATTCATGGTTGACGAGACGAGCTTTGCAGTATCATGGCCGATAGCTGTCTGACGTATATTGACATCTTTCTCAAGGCTGATGTCCTCGAAATGTGTGACGTCGGATAAAGCGGACTCTGTGTCTGACAAGGACGAGGTATGGAAGGAAGATGACTTGGAATCAGTCAGACCGGGGGGCGAGGACAGCTCTTGTGTCGCAAGTGCTGTCATCTCATCGCAGAAAATAGCTTGATCTACTAATGACCGATGACGAGAATGAATTGCAGGCTCTAATGGGCATGCAGAAGGAAGAGAAGTTATTGTCGTAATCCCATGGGGGGATTCAATTTGTACGGCGCTGAAAGCGGGTTTCCTGGCCTGGGGAGGCGAGTAGTAAAGATCGTGAATATCCAAAGAGTGTCTTTCACCAAGATGTACAAAGCCGTTCAAAATATACAGAGAAGGATAGACAGAATGGTAATGGTCGTCAAGCTGAACAATGAAGCTGGAGACGGGAGCAACGGCGGGCATTTTCCCGTCCACGAGGAGTTTCCGCCCTGGGACTAGCGCAAGTGGGCATGCGTACTTTAAGGTAGTGATCTTGGGCTGGGCAAGTTGAAGGACACTTCCTGTTCCTAGCCAGTCCTCGACAATTTGCTACCTCAAATTAATCGATTTATGTTTGCTCTATTACTATATCAACCGAAGCCAGGGGCTCGCGATTCGTACTACCTACTGCATAACGATCGCGAGAGTGCCGCCGAGCGAGTGCGCATGATTCTGGTCTCTCGACAGCCTGGTTTCACAAATGCCCAAAGGAACCCTCTTCGCACGATCTAGATGTCTTCTTCCTCACCTCAAGATGGCAAGGGTTTGACACCCACAGGCAACGGTGTCCACTTTGCATCTCAATAGCGGTAATTCCGAAAGACAACATTGCCCTGCTTTACAGCTTTCGCAAGCTTTAACGCTTCCTTTTCCTTGAATGGGACAGCGTCTGCAAGCGTTGTATTCAACCAATCAATGACGTCGAGGAAGGCCGTCTGCTTCTTGCTCAAGATGCTCCGAAAAGCCTGCGCTGCGAGCCTACCGGAATTGACCAACAGTCAGCTGCGCTCCAACATGGACGCCGTCGGTCACGACGGTAGTGTTTCATCCCTGCGTCAGAGGATCGGCCATCCATGCGGTACGACTCACCATTGTACTTGACGCTTCGTTACTGCACAGTTGTAATCCCGCTGGAGGGTGTCCTTGTGTTTCGCTTTGATAAGCGTAAAAGCGAGGTCAATTAGATCACGAATCGTATCTGGAGGCAAGAGTTACCAACATGATTAGCTTTCTTCGTTGCCAGATTCGCGATTGCTGTTACGTAACAGCAATAAATTCTAGCCTTCTGATCATATGACTGGGAAGGGAACATAGACGACCCTAACGGACAGCGAAAGAAGGCGCACTTACTGATGAGCAACAAGGCGTGTGGTTTCCCGGCTGGGGCCATGAATCTTTGGTATCGGTAATATTTCATCGCTGACTCATAGAAGTTCTGATATATCGATGATAGAACGGTCTCGAGCGAGTTGAACGTCGTATCCAAAAACATCTTGTGTGTCTGGATTTTAAAGGCACTTGCAAAATCATTCAGCTTTTGTATATTCTCCAATGAATATAGTCTTACTTCAGTGCCTTTCGATAGAAGGTCTTGCCGGGTATTCTTGACACCTCCACAGTAAGTGAGTCCGCGAGTACTGGCCGCTGTTAGCCCAGGTCGAATAATTAATGAAACAAACGGCATTACCGGATTCTTTCCTTCGGTCTCTGTCTTTTGTGATCTCTAATGTTCTAGGATTGATAAGGTTACCACAGTACGGAAAAGCCGTGCTACAGTGGGCTATCCGTTCGCCTTTAACCGTGGCCTCGAAATTCACAAGGCTTTTTGCTGGGTTGACCTTGACCCCGTACTCCTCGATCCCGTCGTGCATGGTCTGCAGAAAAATTTGGGCATGATCCTTGTTCGTGGTAATAAGTAAGAAGTCATCTATGAGCCTCAAAAGGATACCCTCGTCGCTCCGAAGGAATCCAAGGTGCTCAAATTCTAGTTCGGCGTAGAACAGATTGCAAAGAAGGCTCGAAAGGATGGACCCTTGGGGAATACCTGCTTTCTGTTTGAAAAACTTTTTGCCGACCTTCACCATGTTGTGTTCGACATGTTCTTCAAGTAAAGCAATAATCTTGTCTCTCTGTTGGCAAGTCTGTAAGACTGTATCTACGAACACCGTGTTTCTTTTTCCATTCGCCAGGCCGTGTTCGACAACACAGCCAAAGTCCGTGAAATCGGCCGCAGCTCGAGCTGTAGCTGCGAATCTCCTAGCCGGTTTGATTCCTGATGCGACGCATGTACCATCCTTATCCACTGCTGATCCTTTGATCTCGGCATGACGGCAAATCCGATATAGGGCTTCATCTAGCTTTTGCTTTGCCATACGGACCACTCGCCGTTGAGGAATCGTATCAAAGCAGGCCTTGACATCGCATTTGGCGAAATAGAAGGGGCTGTTCATCGTACCAGCTTCAATCATGCGTTTTCGGAACGATTTGAGAGCTGGATACATGTCCCCAACGGAGAAGAGCGCAGAACCAACACTAGAAGGGTCCTTTTTCTTGATGTACTCGAGGATATTGAACACAGGCGTCATGACTGAATTGATACTTCTGCCAAGCACCATTCTTCCGTTCTTGAGCTTAGTAACCCGTCGCCGTAAATTCATTATAGGCCTCATCCCATTGGCCTTGGGCAGAAGGCGTATCTGACTGAATCCCAAAGCGCGCGCATCAAGGATTTTGAGAGCCTTCATGGTCTGGATCTCGTCGAACATTGAAAGCTTGATGTTGGCCATTGTAGGCTCGGCGAGTGCGCGCCAGACGTCATGTCGAAAGTAGAAAAGCCGGTTTCGATGGACATTGGACTCGGTCACGTGGAAGTTTGACCGTATCAAAGGGATGAGGAGGGAGTCGAAAACGTAATAGAGAAATTCCAGAAAGATCTCTTCCCGTTTGCGCAAATCAGAGAGAGCGATCTTAGACGTGTTTGCCCAAAGCGGCGGCATCAGCCACGGAATTGATTTCAACTGATAACTTGAGCTTCGCTTGGGGATCTAGATAGCTACTGACCTTAAGTCGCTGGAAGACAACGTGTAGTGACATTGTCTCAAACCTCCTGAGATGTACAAACCGATCAACATAAAGCATGACCATCTGTCTAGTTTGTCGTCCGTCTTCTCCCACCCCCCAGAACGAGTTTGGGATTACGGTCGACAGAGCTGCCCGACAGAAGGCGGAAATATCAGAGGCCGGCGTCGCCAAATCAGTGAAGTTTCCCTCCGGAGGAGAAGGCTTTGACCCGGTTCCCGCTGGAATCAAGGCACCGTGAAATGAAGGCAGGGCGGTCGATTGAAAAGTATTGTTCGCATTTCTGGTTCTAGAACGAGGATGATGCTCAACTAAACGCTGCTTTTCAGGTTACAATTAGAACCATGCGAACAAGGCCGACCTAGATCGGAAAGACTTACTTGACCACCGCAGTAATGCTTCAGCAACTCTACATACGAACAACGCGAATGTTGCACTTGCAGCTTTCTTACTAGATCTACAGGAAGTCCTCTCAGCCTCTTGGGCAGTCTCGGCTGGCCTTGGATATTTTGATCCTCTTCTCTATCTCGCACCCGTGCAGCCAAGATCTTACGAGCCGACTCGCAAATCTCGTTTTCACGCAGCGTGTAATCTTTGAAGGGCTGGATAGTCTCTCCTAAGTCAACGGTAGACGTGAAAACATTATGGAGCCCGAATTGCCTAGGGAAGATGTACTTCATGATGTGCACAGTATGGTTGGGATCCCCTGAGTCCTTGTACCGATTAAGAACATCTTGCCTGCGTCAGTAGGTGCAGAGACTATCTGAGTAGTGACATACGTATGTGACGAAGACCAAATGTCACTTTGCCCTTCGCGTTGAGAGCGGCGCGAGCATAAAACATCCTGTTACGAATAAATTGAATCTTTGCCGGGCTATTGTGGGTTTCACGTAGGCTCTTCGCACCATGTTCGGATTTCGGCTGGGCTGAAGCCTGCTTTGGTGAGGACAAAGTGGAAGCTTTCGTTGTGGACAGAGTATGAAGGTCTGTCAATGGAGTACCTAGAACGAATCAGCACATGGCTATCCCAGTTTTCGTTTCGCAGACACGGCGTACCACTCAATTGATAGAGATTGCCCCTGCCATTTTTGACGATCACGAAGACACCACAGTTCAAGAATAAGTCAAGCATGATCTTATTTCCTTCCTTGCCTAGCAGGCCCAGCACATCCGCCCATGTTGCGCTTTTAACGGTATTCACGTGACTATTAGGGAATTGCGATACGATCCCGGGGATCGCCCCGATAGCACAATGGTCTTCCTCAGCATTGCGAGGCGCATTTGCTCGCTGAAAGCCATGACATAGTAAGTGCGGTGGCTTATGGACGTTACGATACCTTCTGTGAAACAAGAGCCAAACAGCAAAGTCAATGACCTGTTGGCATCTCAGCGATTTTACCCTGACAAAGGCGGAGCTGAATTATGAGCAGCTCGCCTGGGGAGCGCGAGCGACGGGATCTAATCTCAAGCCTAGAGGTTCGTTGCTGGCAATTTTGGGCTGGGGGTGGGATGACTGAAAGAAATACCTACTTCGGATTGCGGAGTAGTTCCTTCCTCGAAGCTGCTACCGGGCGACAAGGTCGATTGCTGTGAAAAAGTTACGAAGTCTTTCTCTATGGATTCAGGCTGCTCCTCGGCCGGACTGTTGATGAGACAGACGATGGTCCCATCAAGAAGCACAGCGAGCGGCTTCTCGTTGTCTGTCTGCATCTTCGAGTCTTCCAAGCCATGTTCGGTAGGGACGACGGACGACTTTGACGTCTCTAGACCAGCAGTCTTGAGCCGCCGCACTCTAGCCTTTGAAGTCGGGGCTGGTAGTCGTGAGAGGAGATAATCGCGTAGCGTGCAGACGTGATTATAGTATAGACGAAGGGTGGGGTGTTGAACCAGGGGAGGTGTGTAGGTCACATTCTTCCCGTTTACGTCTATCTTGTGTCGCTTTTGAGGTCTTGGAGGCTCCGAAGAGAGTGTTGGAGCATGTCTCCTCTTGATTCTCATCCTCCTGTCGTACCCGCACCGCTTCCAAGAAGAATTTGACTACGAAAGTGAAAGGGCGCTAGGGAATGGCAAGATTGACAATACCACTGTAGATGGGTTGTACATCGTGTTTCAAGGCTGGGTGCAAGACGACGGGTCTTCAGACGGCAATGGGTCCAACCATCATAAAGTTCCGATAATCACGTGCAAGTAATCAGAGAACCAACTCTGGCTGGTTGGCTGACGGTCAGTGAAGAGTAATGGGTTTCCTGGCTGTAGCAATTCCGGATTTACGATAAGCAGTGTTCATCGTGGTAGTTTGACGTTGACTGGGGACTCGAGTACTTTACGCGACGCGACGGTTCTTCTCCACACCCGGGCTTTGGCGCGCTTTGCGGGAGGCTTTGGGAGGAACATGCAGCCCGGACACGCCGGGGTCACCTTAGCGGCTTAGGCTCCACCTAGCGGCCTAGGCTCCAGAAGCCTAAAAAGGGCGACTGGCCAGTTGTCGCACAGCATTTGGCACTTGAACACTGCAATCCAGGTCATTGCGTTAATTGCTGGACTTATGCGCAAGTGTACTATCTATCTCAGATTCTTGACATAACATGCCGCGCGGCAGTGGCGCGGAGTTGAATGCTCAACCTGTGTCTACTTTACTTGGCCATGCTTCTGCTTTTCCTACTTTATCCCTCAGGTATTCGCGAAGACAAAAAATTAACTTCGACTTCGGGCTTCCCGTGCGTCAAGTATCGTCTCCATGGCCTAAAGTTCTATCATCTATTTACTTCCCCACTCCCTTTTGCTCAAATCTTCTCGTTATCCAGAACAAGGTAGCATCTGTTGATTCCCAACGATCCGTACAGGCAATGTCTTAGGACATGTATATTCAGGAATTTGGGAGGCGGTAGCCCTCACCTAACAACAAGTCGTCTGAGAAACCGAGACTTTACGAACACCAGCTCTTCAGACCAACGACGTGTACAGTACTAGTGTTACCAGACAGTGACGCAGCTTGCACTTGTGTGCCTCCTCAGAAGTTCTCGCTACAACCCACACACCATCACTCATTAACCACCCTATAAGAGCACTTGGGAGACTTTCCCTGAATTTCAAAGACATGATTTGCAGATCCCCCCGTTCTAGATCATGGGCTAAGCAACAACGGCTTGCTCACAGGCTGCAATCTAGCCCCATCGGCGTGAGAGCTGAGTGCCTAGTCCTGAATCCCGATCTTTGGCACAAGGCTGAGATGGCTTTACGGATCCTGAAGGATTCGCCCAATCCTCACACTCCTTGCGAACTATGACATGCATTTCTGCGCGAATCCCCACAGAGGTTTCTCAAGCCTTGTTGCTCAGAGAGCAGCTGCCATGAACACCGGAACCATCGTTGATAGCTTTTATCACATATAAATCTGCGCCGGCCGTGGCATCAGTTTAGACATGGCAGCCTTGAGGGTCCATGGGCGGCTGCTTCCTCTCCTTCTATCACTGCTTCAGCTTTCTCGTGTCTCAGCGACATGTTATTGGCCCAACCATACGATTCACGCAGACGAAACCTATCAGCCGTGCGGTAATGGCATTTCGTCGGACAGCTTCAGCATGTGCTGCGCCATACAGGGTCGAAGTTCGACGGGCCACGACACTTGCAACAAGAACGGTCTTTGCAGCAACCAGGGCAACATTGGTAATTCCTCGTTCTGGCGCGAAAGCTGCACGGACATGACATGGCAAAGTGAGAGCTGCTTGAAGCTGTGTATCACGGGATTAGGTGAATCATCCTGCTCCTTGGTCAGTGTGCGGCGTCGAAAGCTAACTACAGATCAATTTGGCGAGCCGATGAATGCCAGTGACCGAGTGGTGGTGCAGTGCCCGAACAAAAGCTTCTGCTGCAAGGACATAAACTCCACTTGCTGCGACGACGGATACGGGCTGTGGATTGACAACTCCACTTACGAGCTCAGGAACTATGACCCAGCTTTGACGACCACCTCTTCATCTAGCGCTACAGCACAGCCGATATCGACCTCTAAGCCGTCTGCCCAGCCTTCTGTTACGGTAAAGCCTTCTCCATCGAATACTCCTGCCATCGCAGGTGGTACGGTGGGTGGGATTGGCGGCCTTGTAGCATTGCTGGGACTAGCCTGGTTTCTCTGGCGAAGGAGGGCCGGCAAGAAGAGCCGCGGCTCGGATGGTGGAACAAACCTCCATGAAACTAACTCAGAGTACCCTTGGCACAGTGGTGAGAAGGATGGGACTGAGGTTGTTGAGATGGATGGCAGCAACGGCAGATAAAGGAACATGGAGCTGGAAGGGTCTGATCCGAGAGCGAATATGGAGCTGGCGGGCACTGGCCCAAGATCAAATAAGTGGGAAATAGAAGGGCAACCGCTGATGCAGAAGCCGGGTCACGAGGTTTCGTCGGTTGAGTTGGATAATAAATACAAGTCAGCGTAAGGGAAATCTATGCAACCAATGCACAGGAGAGGGTTGTCATATAGCCGAAAACGGCACGCGATCAAGTGGACAACCTTTCGAACGTCGAGTGCACTGAAGACTGAATCGAGCTATGCAACGTCGCAGCGTAAAGGCTGTATCCCAGGTCAAGTGGTGTGGAAGTAGGACCCACCTCCTGCTTTCTCGTCCGAGGTGATTCATGTCTCACTTGTTATTAGCATTTGCTTGTCTGCGTATCACACCTTTTGCTCAACCCCGGCGAGATACATTGGCCTTGCGCCCTTGCTACCGTGCTTTCGCTATTTTACCGCATCATTGAGAAGAAGGAGGATAACACCAAGAAGCAGAAGTAAAAGCTCTTCATGGTCCATGGGGCAGGTAAACTTCGAAGCGTAGTAGTTGAACAGGTCCGGCTCACTGAGCCTCGAAAGATCTATCATTCCTTCCACGGCGCGATCTTCGCGTAAGTTTGATGGTAATGCACATCACAATGTGTCCAGGTCTCAGCCATATGCGACCGACGTTGAAACCGTTGACGCCCATGACACGACACCTTGGACTTGGAGGCCTGTATGTTCGAGGTCACGGCTGCGAGACTGGTCTGTGCCTTGAGTGACATGCTGCGAAAGTGTAAAGGTTTCTGCCGATGATGCCCACTGGCATGGTATACAATAAGCTTCAGGGTCTAATTACTGAACCCAGCCGAACGTTTTCATTACGATAGAGCTGGTGAGATCCCCGTGGGGATGAAACTCAAAAAACGGGCCCGTGCAAGTTTCACGTTCCAAGCCGCACTGCTTCCAGTGATTAGCCGCAAAATGCATGTCTTGCAGATTTGCACGGATAATCGTGCAGTTTGCGCCTATCGATTAAATTGTTTGACAGTTCGAAGCGAGACTGTAGCTCCTGTATAGAGTGGTACATCTTCGTTTCAATCAGAGACGACAGAAGCAGTTGTCCCGTCCTCCAAGAATCTCCTCTTATAATGTCTTCCCAAAAGAGACCTAATAGGTCCGCCTGACAATGGTTTTAGCATGTCCAGCACTGCCACTCCGACGCGGCGCTGAGAGAGGACGATGTCCTGTCCTCCCTATGCAAGATTTTGACCGCAGTGGTGGTTATGCATGAGAAGGGCGCCATGTCCACGAAGGCCCAGACGTACAAAGAAACGGCATCTGAAACTGGAGGTCATAACACAAACGTAGGAGAGGCATCTATGTATCAGCTTGGGGTCAAGTTCGCATAATCAATAGAGAGGCCTGAATAATTATAAAGGGCCGACTGGCCCCATTGTCATATAGTCATTCAACGATACAGTCTTACACATACCTCTGAATCACTATTGTTGTACTTGCATTCATCATAGATTGTCCTTGATCCACGGCTGAGCCATATCCACGATGCTTTTCGAACTTCTTCTCACCAGTGCCGCTCTGGCCAGCGCTGCTCCCTCTTCACTTCAAGCGCGTCAAGGGCCGACGTTCTCTGCGTCATTCACTGAGTGCGTATTTCCCAACAGACGGGCGCATGTCAAATTCACTGACGATTGCCACAGGTACTCTGGCTGCAATCAACCTTCTGTCGCTTGCGGTCTGAATGGCGGCCAATACCACGCGGCTGTCTCGCAGAATTTCTTCGGCGTAGGGACCGGCGCAGGTGCTGGACCAGGATGTGGCATCTGCTTCTCCCTCACCTCATCAGTACCTGGGACAGCGCCTATCACGGTCAAGATCGACGATCTGTGCCCCGTTGAGAACAACCCACTCTGCGCCCAGGACGGTTTGCAGGGAACCAACTCGATGGGTATGTCAAGCTCATATACGACTTGCAGTAAAGGCTGTGACGAGCTGACCATTCAAAAGGTACGAACCTGAACTTTGATCTCTGTAGGGATGATGGGACTGCAGGAGCATTCTTTGCAGGCTCTGGGGTTGGCCTTGCCACGGGAATAGCTACACAAGTCGGTTGTTGAACGACCCTTCGATTGTGGCATGGATTTCGCTTTGGCCGAGAGCCAGGCAGGTCCCTTCACAGCATTCCTTCTTTCTTAGTCAGCTTGAGATACCCCCACGCTCGCTCTGGTAAGCAAACGGCTCGGTATTGGATTTGTGAGGTGCCCTCATGATGGAACGTGCAATGAAAAGCGTTCGAGTTCGTTGGATTGAGAATCATAGGATCAGCAAGATCAGAATGTATATGTAGCCCTTCACCTAGGATAGGAAGAATTGGTGACATCCCAGTACTGGCCGTACTAGCCAACTCTATGTGTAAGATGTCAAGTGATGCGCGGAATATAGAACTATACCGACACGTCTCCGTACCAGGTAGTTTGCTGATCCACACTGTATCCTATATGTAATGTGCTGGCCTTCTGTGAGGGTGCGATGTACATCTACCTTGGGTAAAGTACTTTAGTGGAGAGCATTCTGTTGACAACCCCTTGTTGTGCATGATCTTTCTTGTTGTAGGTGAGGGACTCGCAAACATAACGCATAGCTTCTTGCGACGGCGTTCCATCTGAAACGGTCTCACTCACTCAATCTTGATGCAGTTGAGCATTTTACTGACAGTAAGTCCTTCCACCCTTGACTTCGAGTACGTACCTTATGTTCGAGGCGGGTCGTCTTTGTGGGTATAACCCCTTAGGTACTAGCGGCTTTTCTCTTTTTCCAGAGCCTTAACCTCACGACAGCCCGTCCTCGATCCTACACATTCTACGGACACAACAGAGTTCTCCCCATATCAATCCTCAACTCTCCCTCGTTACTTCTACCTCACGTTGAGGACCTCCCTCCGTCCTCGGAGGCTTCGGCCACCTCAAATGGATTACCTTCAGGAGGAGGAGTACTACCCACCTCCTGATGCCACCAATGACTCCTATCAAGCCAGCCAGCCCAACCAGGCCGACCAGGCCGATGAAGCCGATCCCTTCAACGGCATGCCCCCTCCCCCAGAGAGTTCCTACAACACTCTCGCCGCGCTGATGAGTGCTTGCCAAACCCACGCCCGCGCCCATGGCTACGCCTGTGTCACCTCCAGCAACAACTACAAACGCGGCATTGCCTACGTTCGCTGCGACCGCGGCGGCGAGTACGTCAACCACTGGAAACTGACGCCAGAGACGCGTGTCCGCAAGAACCGAACACGTCGCTTGGTGGGCTGCAATTGGAAAGCTCGCGCCAAAAGAACGAACGATGGGTTATGGCAATTGACGATGATGAATGGGAAACATAACGGGCATGGACAGAGTGAGAGCGCGACGCAACATCCCAGCTTGAGGCAGCTGCCGCGCGAGGCGATGGAGGAGGCAAGGGACATGTTCAAGGCCACGAGGAGTCCGAAGGAGGTCTTGGAGGCGCTGCAGAGGAGGTATAACCCCGATGTTACAGCACAAGACGTGTATAATTTGAAGGCGAAGATCGCAAGGATGGACATTCGTCAAGCTGCGCAGGCTGAAGGGGCTGAGGCACAGACGCCGGAGACGCCGCAGCTGAAGAGAACCGAAGATGCAGGCCCGCCAACAGATCCGAGATTGATGGAGCAAGCGCCGATGCAGCAGGCACCCATGCTGGCGGTTGAGGGACCAAAGAGGGCTGGGAAATGCCAGTGTACATGCTGTGATCACTGAGTCACTCAAGGGAGGTCAGGCTTGTCGCGGTGCTCACTCAATGATATCGACAGGCTTACATGAGAAGGTGCTTATGGCATATCAGTTCTTGCTGGCGTTGGGCATAGGCGGCGCATATCTGCCATGAGCATCATATGGAGTTGGAGCAGCGGCATATTTGAGCATGGCATTCTGCAGAACCTAGGTAGACCGAGACTCCACATTGACAGATGTTGACAGTATTGAATTGCTAATATGGAATGCTGACATGTCCCATGTAAGAGGTTCTTTTTCTTTGTCATTGCAACTTTTGTGACAGCCACTCATTCCTCCTTTCCGACCCCAGACATCACACGTTACATTAAACAAGAAGTCTAAAATGCAGAGAAAGAAAGATCAAAAACATGAACATGAACATAAATAAATGGAAATAAGGGAAGTGTGTAGATTCGAACCCAGGACTTCTCAAGTCCTCCGATGAACAGGAGTTGACCATACACATTGGTGCCAAACCACTCGAATCGATCGGATATCCGAATAGACAGATCGAGCAGCCCTCTGCGCCACAGTCAACTCCTTGGAATCCATGCATCAAAAAGTACAGTATACTCTACTTGTAAGATTATCCGCAGAACTCAGATTGCAGAATATATTCATGAACTGCGATGCGCGCAAGCGAGATGATGGATCAAGAGCAGTGTTCAGACATTGCCATGCATTGTTCGCCCGCTATCGCTTAGGAGCAAGTCCGCATCGTTGCCTGTTGGATGCCACCCGGTCTTCGTGGAGCTCATCTACATAGCCGAAAAGGTGTCCTTATGCTTTCATGCTGTTTGTTTCCGGTGGCCCAATGTTACATCGCCGGCTTCAGAACGGTTTCAAGCGGCCAACCGTGCTTCCTCAGAAGTGAAGCTCGCCTACTTCTTCCGTGAATCACGTGAATTTGAGTGCCGCTGGAGGAACTGTTTTTCTGACAAGCTATCATTCGAACATCTATTCGACATGTTGATTCAATGTCTCCATATCCTTACAGCTTTGTCCTTTCCCCCACTTCCCACCCTCTCACCGTCTGGACTCCAATCCACCGCGAAGACCTCATCCTGGTGTCCAGGCAGATCCTCTTTTAGCTTCCCAGTCGTCACGTCCCAGACCTTAAGCGTCGTGTCCTTGCTCCCACTCACCAACAACCTACTATCCGCAGAAAAGCACGACATGTACACAGGCCCCACGTGACCCCGCAACGTGTACAAGAATTTGCCATCTCGTGCACTCCAGAGCTTGACGTGGTTATCAAATGCTGAGCTAGCGATGAATAGACCGTCTGGGGAGAAGGTGACATGGTTGACTTGTTTTTGGTGGCCTAGCAGTCGAGCGAGAGGCTTCGTGCCTGTTGAGGGTTGCCAGAGATATATCGTGAAGTCGTCGGATGCAGTTACCAGTCGTTCAACGATCTCTCCGTTGATGGTAGCAGCTTTCTCAAAGCGCTCCTTCGCTTTCGCAATTCTCCCCTCTTGGCTCTGTGGGATATCGCCGGTATGATCGAAATAAGCCGTGCGGAGTACGAAGTCGGTTGATAGCGCAAGATGGTTGACCCAGTGAGCATGCGATGAAAGGTTATGCGCGAGAGTGCCGTTACTGGAATTCCAGACTTTGACGGTCTTATCACGTGAGGAGGTGTAGATGTATCCTGTACCGCCCCAGCGCACGCAGGAAACCGAGTCCTTGTGGCCAGTAAGTGCAAATTCAATTCGTTTTGAGACTGCATCCCAGATTCGTATTGTGGCGTCTTTTGAAGCTGATGCTAAACGAGGGTGTCCAGGGCTTTGGAAGTGGTAAGCTTCCCAGGCCAAGCTGTTGACCCATTTCGTGTGGCCTTTCATAGGGTTTCCAACCGATTCCCCAGTCTTTGGGTCCCACAGCCGGACAGTGTTGTCCATGCTTCCGGTCGCTATCATGGAATCGTCAGGCGCCCAGCTTACTACAAGCACCCAGCTACTGTGACCCTTCAGCGTCTTGTACGGCGTCCCAGTTTCACAGTCCCATATCCGAGCTGTGTTGTCGCCACTACCAGTCACCATGCGGGAAGAAGACGAAGGAGAGAATTGCGCGGCTAATATAGGTTGGCCATGACCAGGGATAGATGATGAGCATCTCGAAACTGCGCGAACTCGGAAAATGGCTTGAGGGGTGAACTGTAAGGTGATTATGTCTTCGGTGGTCTTCAAGCCAGGTTTTAAAATCGAACGATAGATGTCATTGGCAATATCGAGCGTACTGCTGCTCTGTTCTCCATCAGTGGCAACGGCATTGTAAGCATAGGTGAAACGATACGGAAGTCGTTCAGAAGGCTCCTACAACAAGTCAGTATTGATTCAAGCTTGTCCACTGCCATCGAGGATGAGGAAGCGCAAGGGTCCTAGTAGCGGCTGTAGCAGGGTGCTGTTCAAGGGGCTCGACATTCCTTGGCACCCTTTCGATCACGAATCGCCAATGGACTAATCGATCAGTAAAGTCCATTGATACAGAGTCGACCCGTTGAAGATTGTCACATGCCCAGAAGGAGGAATCATTTGGTTTTCCGAAAGCCAAGACACCAAAAAGGGCTCAGAAGGCTGTCCGGGATCGGTGCCAACGCACGGGATAATTCATAGGCTCGTAGACGAAGGCTGGGAATCTGAAGAGAACATTGAAATAGAGTGATGGGCAGCATAGAAAAACCGAGTGGTAGAGACTCTGTCATGCCGAATGTATATGGAACCGAGAGTGCCAAGAAGATATGATAGAGAACTTACGTTTCCTTGTATTGTATTCAGCAGAAGTTCAAGATTCTTTACTGTGGCATCTGCTACAGGCACCGAGACTGGCGCCCCAACAGGCTGCCCATTCGCTTGACTACTGAACTGCACACGGATACTTCCAAGACCACTTGGAACGATCTCTACATCTTGCTGCTTTTGGGTCTTCTCGGCTATTGCGGTCTTTTGTCGTTTGCTTGGTGGTGGCAGTACAGTAGCCATAATGAATGGGCTTATAAAGCTCGATTTCGTACTTCGCAAATCCGAAGATTTATCTACTTATCCTGAGCTAGATAATCACTTAGTTTCGGTGGGTCTGACGAAAGCTGGAATCACCTACCTCAAAATTGACATTTGTCGGACATCGACCTTTTGATCCAAAAATGGACCAGTGAAATAACGTACTAGTACCGTGTACTCCGTACTTTAGCGAGGCTGCGAGTGGCAAAAGCCAATCTCGCTAGTGGCTGGCTAATGCATGAGATCTCAACCTTATTCCGGCCTTCACCTCGCGACTCTGCGAGCTGGCTTTGACTTTCTCTTAACCTTGCCGTATAAGGTAAGTAGCGTTCGAATTCCCCGTGCTCCGTGGACCGTGTTTCAGCGCAAGGCAAGCACTTCATATAGTAAGAGAAGTTCCAAGACGTTCATGAGAATGGCGAGTAGCAGGCGGTTATCAACTTCTCGAACAGCAGCCTCTACGTCGTATCCCACACCTCTTGAAGACAGCATCACCACTACGAGACCCAATACCGGTCGAACAAGCGGTAGCACTGGAAGGCCGAGGAGCAGTAGACCTCGGACCGCGACATCGACTGTTCTTGGAATCAACGAGCAACAGATCATCGCGGCCGTAAGCGAGTCCAGAGGCATTTCTCCCGTGGTCGGTATTGCATTCGTCAACCTCACGACTTCAGAGGCTGTACTGTGCCAGATCTCTGACTCGCAAACATTCGTCCGTACATTGCATAAATTGGCTGTGTATCAGCCCACCGAGATATTGTTCATGAGCACGGCTGCTCAGCCCAAGTCTAAACTCTTCTCCTTTGTTGAAACCAATCGCCCTGATCTCTCTATTGTTGTCCTTGATAGAAAATACTGGTCCGAGACGGCTGGTATTGAGTACATTCAACAGCTGGCCTTCAAGGAGGAGGTCGAAGCCATCAAGGTCTCGGTGGGGGGCAATTTCTATGCAACATGCTGCTTTGCTGCTGTTTGTTGGGTGTCATTGCCTTCCCCTTGTTTTGTTGACTAAAGTCTCCTAGGTTCTTAAGTATATCGAGCTCGTGCTAACCTTCTCCTTCGTCCTTCATTCTCTTCGAATCAAGTACGAGCCTTCGGAGGGTTCGATGATGATTGATCTCTCAACTATCCAGACCCTAGAACTCATTCAGAACCTACAGAATGCCAAGTCGAAAGACTGTCTCTATGGCTTAGTGAACCAAACCCTGACACCGATGGGTGCTCGTTTACTGAAGAGCAACGTGCTACAGCCTTTAACTCATGCGCCAGATCTCGAACTTCGCTACGATGCTTTGGAGGAGTTAGCGACCAAAGAGGATGTGTTCTTTGCTGTTCGACAAGGTCATTACCCATGAACCATTTCGTCGGATGGTCTCTCGATTCTAATTGCTGGTGTAGCTCTCAAAGCCTTTATCGACGTCGATCGAGTGCTCACACAGATGACCGTCATCCCGACGAAGCCATCACTTCAGTACTGGGAGCAATCCATCAACAATGTTATTCTGCTCAAGCAATACATCAAATCAATCTCTCCCGTCTTTGATGCCCTGGTAGGAGTCAAGTCCAGGCTGCTGCAAGGGATTTCCAGTGTTAGTCCAGCGAAACGAAGGCTTCTTGTTCGGCCTATGACTGACGTTGCGGAAGTTGTGTGCGCCGCACAGAATAGCCGACTTCGAGATGGTGATAGACGAAACCATCAATGAGGACATAACCTACCAGAGCCAGCCTTTGGACTTGCGTAATCAGCGGACCTACGCCGTCAAGGTACTTCAAGTTTGTCACTATGAATCAGACCAACATTGTTTATTTTACCACCTAGTCTGGAGTCAATGGCCTGCTCGATGTGGCTCGACAAACCTACAAGGAAGCAAACGCCGATGCATATCAGCTCGTCACGGATCTTGGTCGTGAGTCCAACCCGAGCTCTGGTGGCCTATGTCTATGTTGATGACATTCCAGAACAACACGAGCTTGCATTGGAGATGAAATACGATCCTCTACGGCAGTACTATATTCGAATCGCCATGTCAGAACTTGAGGAGAAAGAGCGCTTGCCAGAGGTCTTCATCAACGCCTACCGGAAAAAAACTTTCCTTGAGTGTCAGACTCTAGACCTCCTGAAGTGGAACCAGAAGATCGCAGATTCGCATCACGAGGTCGTCCAGATGAGTGACAGAACCATTCAAGAACTCATCGATCGCGTCCGAGTAGACGTTGCGCCTCTCTTCAAGATCTGCGAGGCCATTGCGCTACTCGATATGATCGCCGCTTTCGCTCAGCTAGTGACTACACAGGATTACTGCAGACCCGAACTCACGAAGACCCTAGCTATCAAGAGTGGTAGACATCCGATCCGAGAGAAAGTTCATCAAGATAAATTTGTACCAAACGATGCGTATGCCACACAGCAGTCCAGATTCCAGATAATTACAGGCTGCAACATGAGTGGGAAAAGCACTTACATCCGGTCCCTTGCTTTGATGGCGATCATGGCCCAGATCGGAAGCTTCGTACCGGCAACATATGCCTCGTTCCCAATCTTCCATCACTTATTCGCTCGTGTCTCTATGGACGACAGTATTGAAGCCAATGTGTCTACGTTCGCTGCGGAGATGCGGGAAACAGCATTCATACTTCGCAACGTCGATGAACGGAGCATGGTCATCATCGATGAGCTTGGTCGTGGCACAAGCACACGTGATGGGCTATGCATAGCTATTGCTGTCGCAGAAGCTCTAGTTAACAGCAGAGCCCTTGTGTGGTTTGCCACCCACTTCCGCGAATTGGCCAAGATTCTGGCTGAGCGCAACGGAGTAGTCAATCTGCATCTAGCTGTTGAGATGGGCGAGGCGGACACCATGATGATGCTCTACAAAATCTCTAATGGCTGCGTGTCAGAGGAGCACTATGGCATTGCCCTTGCGAAGGTGGTCGGTCTACCTCCGGGAGTGATCCAGGTGGCAGAAGAGGTCTCAAGCACCCTCACTCGCAATATGGAGAAGCGCAAGAAGGGCTCCAAGGCAATAGCGCTAGCACGGCGCCGGAAGTTAGTGTTGGGTCTCAGAGAGCAGCTTGTACAGGCAAAAGAAGGCAATATGCAGGGCAATGTTCTCGGCAGTTGGATGAAAAGGCTACAAGACGAGTTCGTCACACGAATGTCAGCTATTGATGCAGAGGTCGCGGCAGCTTCAAATTTTGACAGCGAGGACGAGCAAGAACAGACAGGGCAAGAGGAGGTTCCTGACGACGTTAGTCTAGTACAGGATCGCTCAAGGCGAGGGAGCACGAGTAGCCCGGCTTATGGTGCTCATATGATGACAGGAGCGTTGCAGGATGGGGATAGCAAAGCAAGCTGTCAAGATGCTCCTTGATTTAGTCTCGTGCTCATCGTAAAGATAGATGCTTAACGGCTAGTTCACGCAGATTGTCATTCGGCTGGGAGAGACAGCCCCAGACGCTGATACATGCACATTCCAACCCTTTTCTCATTTTCCCTAATTTACTTTGCTTCCTCTGGCTCCTCGTGGTGAACCATGGCAGGGAAGCCCTTTTCGATCAATATGGTTGTGCCATCATTCGTCTTCCCTAGTGATGTAATGCAGTGGATGAGACTTTTACTGCGAGCGAGTCAGCGATTCCAAGCCCCAATGTAACCCTAAGTCGGCCTTCAAAGCCACCCCTGGGGACGCCAAGATTTCAATCGCACATTTCAGTGTTTTGCGGTTTCCGAGGCGCACTGGAAGCTCAGATTCAGAATGCCGGGCCCTACGAATACCCTTCTCATCGAGGGAACCTTCGAGGAGCTTGCCGACGAGCTTGCCCAATACATCGACGACGTTAGGAAGAAGCAAAGCGAAGACAGCTCCCCCATCAAAACCGAAGTCACTCCTTTACTGGAACAAGGTCAGAAAGATGAGGCGCTCAAGAAGCTCGTCACGGCCAGCGCGATTCTGAACAGTGCGCCCGAGAAAGGTATGTCTTGTGTGCCTTGATCGCTCTCTGTTGTTTCTAAAGAGAATCTGATCTTTCATTGCCCAGAATTTACCGCAACCTACAACCTCCTCGTCCACCTCGTCCGCCAATCCCCCAACAACGACAAATTCCTCCCCAAGATCTGCCAAAACCTCTCCGCACCGATAACTTCCTCCCCCAACAACGGTCCCGGCCTCGCCCTCTCCATCCTAACCACCATCTTCAACATCCTCGAGCCCACAAACGACGTCCGCTACCATGTCTTCCTCGCCATCCTACGCGTCGTGCGCTCCTCCTCCACCTTCGACACCCTGCGCGGCCAGCTCAAGAACCTCGACCTCTGGATCGCGCAATGGGAGACCGAAGAAGAAGACCAGCGCACCCTCTACCTCTCCATCGCAGACGTAGCCTCCGAAGCCAACGACGCCGACGCGTCGTACACCTACCTCCTACGCGCCCTGCACACCATCCCAGCCGAAGACGCCTCCTCAGAAGAAGCGCAGAACCTCTCCATCCGCGCGCTCAAAGCCGCCTTGTCGCACCCTTCGCATTTCGATTTCCAGGACCTGACGGCCTTGGACTCCATCCAGGCTCTGCGGACCTCTCATCCTGTCTACTACGAGCTCCTGGAGCTCTTTGGCGCCGAGCTCCTCGATGACTACAACGACTTCCTGACTTCGCATGATACTTTCCTCGACGAGTCGGGCCTTCCGCCAGCGGTCCTCGAGCGGAAGATACGCCTCCTGACGCTCGCTTCCGTCGCTGCTTCTACGCCCTCACGCTCGCTACCGTATCAGCAAATCGCATCCGCGCTGCAGGTGCCCGCGGCTGATGTCGAGATGTGGGTCATCGATGTCATCCGCGCTGGGCTGGTGGAGGGGAAGCTGAGTCAATTGAATCAGACGTTTTTGATTCACAGGAGTACGTACAGGGTGTTTGGCGAGAGGCAGTGGGTGGAGGTGCAAGGGAGGCTGGATACGTGGAGGGCGAGTTTGGAGGGGGTGTTGGGGATTATCAAGGGGGAGAGGGAGAAGATGATGAGGGAGGGGGTGGCGGAGGGCGGAGGGCAAGGCCAGGGGAGGGATGGGTTCGGCAGAGGTGGCGGACGGAGGAGGGAGGTCGATGCTCTAGAGTGAGACGAGATGGCGCGACGAGCGAGATTGGAGATGAGAGGCTTGCTGGCATTGATTTGCTGAAGATTTACTGCAGAGTAAAGCCATTTACTTGTGCGGTGGCCCATTGGTCTGAAGAGACCACGACATTGAAAGTTTGAAGGGAATTGCATGTACTTTGAGTTTTTACAGTGACTTGATACACGGCGGCCATTCCACGCCCCTACCCAAGAGAGCCACGGATCCGCCAGGATGCCATACCAACGCCTTATAAACATTGCCTGCCTAAACCCCTAGGACTATGTACTCGTCACGCTACGCAACATCCCCCCCCCACCCCGCAACCTCGACAACCACATTCCCCACCGTGCTAACCCCCCACAACACCACCAACCCCACCCCAATCCGCCTACTCATCCACCACCCATTCATCGGCACCACGATCAACAGCCCCAACAGCGTCACCAGCAGCGTCACCCCACAAATCACCAACGTCTGCCCCACCTCAATATGATACGGTTTATAAACCACCGGCCGGTCGGGATGGCGCTCGTGCCTGCTCTCCCCCCCACGGATCGTCATGTACAGACCCGAAATCCCCACGCCGAGCAGGATGTTGAGCATCGGCCCGCCGAAGCAGGCGGACAGCGCCATGACGGGGTAGCCGAGGCGCGCGACGGTGATGTCGGCGACGAGGTCGCCGAGGGAGTTGCCGACGGCGAAGATGGTGAGGCCGAGGATGGCGTCGCTGATGCCGAGGATGACGCCGAGGGCTTTGAGGACGCCGACGACTTCGTTGGCGATGGTGGAGATCCAGGCGAGGGAGACGGCGAAGCCGAGGAAGCAGAGGAGGGGGCGGGAGCGCG
>JAABUS010000514.1_pt1 | contig 96715 bp, 107 predicted proteins | sample 5560161 | NCBI WGS metagenome assembly JAABUS01 (sample SAMN10711885, study PRJNA513376) | rock metagenome | isolation source: Antarctica rocks | place: Antarctica: Victoria Land, Trio Nunatak nord | collected 2016-01-04
CCCTTACCTCCCTATCCAAGCGCCAAACAACAGCCTACACGCACCTCTGCGACCTCGCCGGCGAGATCAAAGACCGGTACCAAACCCGCGCCGCCAATGCCGCGAAGCGACGCGAGAGACGCGCCGCACAGGGACTCTCCGATGACGACGAGGCCGAGGAGAAGATCACGAAGATGAAAGACGTGACGGAGACCATGACCACCAAGATGGAAGCCGCAGTCCGGCGCGTCGTGGACGAGCGCGCCCGCGTCGAAGCCATGGAAACCGCCCTCCAGGAACTCGACACCAACCTGCGCGATGGCAGCGGGCGCCTGGCCCCCACCCAGAGCACCCTGGGCGCGAGCCAATTCCGCTCCCGACGCGGCGCCGATCCCGACAGCGACGCCGACGACTCCGCCACGCAGCAAGAAGGCCCCACCAGCTTCCTGAAGCGCAAACTCGAGACCGCGGAAACCGAGCACGAGGGCCGCCCCGCCCGCGCCAGATACGCCGCCGACAACGACTACATCGCCTTCCGCCGCATCCTGCACGACGCCACGCACCCGGGCGACGACGCCCCGCCGCTGCCCCACGCCTCGACCTGGTTCCCCAACGCCAACACCACCACCGGCCCCGCTTCCGACGACGAAGACATCCAGATCGCAAGCGAGAAACGCAGCATCCGCTGCCCGCTCACCCTGCTCCCCATGCGCGACCCCCTCAGCAGCACGAAATGCCCGCACGCGTTCGAGAAGGAGGCCATCCTCGAGATGCTGGCGGCCAGCGAGCTGCGGCTTCATGCTAGCGGGGATCTCACCAACACGACCACTGCAGCGGGCAGGAGACGAGGGGGCGAGAACGCGATGAGATGTCCCGAGTGCCAGGTCCTGCTCACGGCAGGGCATTTGCTACCGGATCCGGCGCTGGCGCGGAAGGTGAAACGCGTGCTGGCGAGGGAGAGGGCGAGGGGGGAAGAGGAGGATGAGGATGAGGATGAGGGAGGGGGGAGTATGCTGCAGAGGGGGGAGGGGAGGCGGGAGGAGGAGGGGAGGAGGATCAAGGCTGAGAGGGCGGCGAGTAGGGGGGTTAGCATGGTGCCGAATTCGCAGGTTGGGCGGGAGGTGGAGGAGGAGGAGGAGGAGGTTGTGGGGGAGACGCAGCTTAGTGCGGAGGAGGAGGAGGAGTAGATCCGAGGCTGGGGATTGGGCGGGCTGAAGGGAGGTGGGATTTCAAGTGGGGAATAGGTGGGAGAGACCGTTCATCTGTGTCGTTGCAAGACTGTTCAGTAGAGCTAGGGAGCGTTGATGAGTTGGCTTGGGGGCTGAAGTGAGTGCTGTGTTTTTGATCAGTCCAGGCGGTACAGATCGCTCTCTGATCTGGATTTCTAGTGTTCGTGAATACTGTAGAAGAACACCCGGTTGAAACTAGTGACGGTTCACTGGTTATCCTGTTCTTACTCCAGGTTTAACTAGAGTTTCGATCATCTTCACGTCTTTGGAATGTGCGCGCAGAGAGACCTCGCGGACACGGAATGCATTTCGCCTTCGCGAGTACTATGGTGGCCCAAGATCTCGTTATGTTGTCTTCTTCTGACCGTGGATCATACTGGGCCCTCATCTAGGTGGTTCACCACTCTATATTCCTGTGTGCGCGATACAGCATTGGATCATACTAGGCCCTCCTTCGGGTGGTCGACTATTTGATATTTGTGTGCGCGATGTAGCAGTGGACTATACTAGGCCCACATTTAGGTGGTTGACCGGTTGATATGTTTGTGTGCGCGATGTAGCATGTTGGAAATTCAAGCCTGTCGAATCCTCTCGAGGTTGGTGTCCGTGGTTGGTACCTCAATATCCAGAATTAGTGTCGCCCCCCCCCCGAATTTTGGAAAATCTTTTTTCATTTTCGGTCCGGGATTGCCAATATCACCAATTCTTCAACATTTTCGCGTGTAAACCACTCACAAGTTTGATAAAGTAATAAAGTATAGTTGATTTATCGATTTGTATCAATTTTGAACATCACGAACACCATCATATCTCACTATTGTCGTGGAGAAATTTTGATAAGCGCATTTGGCGAGGCTTGGTGGGGCTTGATGGAGCTTGATGGGGGTGACGTCGAGACGAAGTATTCAAAATCGCAATTACGCATGTAACTTTGATCGCAAACTGATTTAAGATCTTGAAAATCCATAGCAGTATTTGTAAATATAGTGGTTCTATATAAGAGGAATTTTAGATCAAAAAATAGCGTTGATGTTGAGGGATTGATGATATTTGCAATCTTGGACCGAAAATGAAAAGTGATTTTCCAAAATTCGGGGGGGCGACACTAATTCTGGATATTGAGGTATGACCGTCCTACTTTCTGGTCAACAATCCTTCGCCCCACATCTTACGGCGTCTAGCAGATGAGGACGATCCTTGGAAATAGATGTAGGATTTATAGTTTTGGGCTAGTAAGGGTAGCCTGGTATTTCATTCGATGCGAAGCCGCTCTCTAGGACTCGTGCGACGGTCTTTGGGAGGCCTAAAGTACTTGATGGAAAGACTTCAAGGACTACTTACCTAGTGCAGTGGTCAAGCCAAAGCTAGAATGGGTTTCTTGAAGAGCTCGTGACTCCCAAGAATGTCAGCGGTGGCCAGGCGGCTCCAGACGGCTCCACACCGAGGCTGAGCAACAAGGTGAGGGATCCTCCGGCAAGGATTCTTCTCTTATGGCATCATCGAGTTCCTGGTCGTGGGGAAATCTGGGTTCTCTGGATTCTGCTTCCCAGAGCGCGGCGAACAGGGAAATGAACTTCTTTGACAGACGGTCGTACGTTGAGACGACTGATAATGCGCGAGAATAGCTGCAGTTCGCTGCTTCGCAGCAACTGCGATCGACTGCTAGCCCGGAAAGGAAATGTTCGAGGCGCGGGTTACCCCAGATTACAATGTTGGTCAATGTTCCCATTGGTCGTGATTAGCGGTAGTGGCTTCCTTTACCCGTGAGACGGTGTACGTCCGTTGCTAAAGGAAGCCGGATACTTGGTTCGGCAACAACGCTCGGTACTGCGACATCAACCTCAAGGATCCCTTCGTACTTTAGATATGCTTTGCGGGACCGAGAGTCTCTCTGGGCTGCCACAGGAAAGTTCTTGGGATGCTGAGCGATTTATGTAAAGTGAGTCGCGGACCAACGCGACAAGATTTTGAATCGGATTGCTGCAACCGTTGACGGCCTCAATCTGATTGAGGCAGGGATCAGCATGCTGCCAGCTACTTCTACCTAGGGCGTATCAGACCCGTGATCGATGGAGTGCGCAACCAATCGTCGTGATGCATGGGCCCGAAGAGCTGAAGGCGTCTGCCTCCTTCGAGCAAAGGCCCAGGCTACGCGAAGTAGACGCCTAGACGAGTCATGGTAGCATCGCGTGGCCTTCGCCAGCTGGTGACAGCGACACCAGTGGCGACTGGTTCGATCCGACCTCTTGGGCTGCCTGCTCAAGGATGCCACATCGGAGTCCTGACTGCTGGGAACCTGAGATCAGCCAGTGCCAAGCATGCCCAGCCTGGCCTGTCGTACAGATAATAAGCAGTGGATTGGCCCTCAGCCGGGGTCCAGGTCAAGGCAGTCCTGGGCAGGTCTTGGGCGCAGGATTGAATGGGGATCCACCGACAGCGTCGCCTGTAATCGGTTTTCACAAAGAACGTTATTCCCCATTCGTGGCCAGAAGTGCGTTAGCTTGCCGCTTTAATGCCTCCGGGTGTGTTTGTCCGAGGGGGTGACGGGCCTGATGAGTGATGGTGCGGAGGGGTGAAGCATTCCGTCGATCCTTATTGCGGAGACGCTCGTCTAGAACTATATCGCCTCTGCTGGCCCCCTCTTCTCTACATGAGAGACATCATTTGTTCTTAATTTCTCACATCAATTTCACCTCCCTCCTCGAGCGATCCTTCCGCTCTTTGTCCCCACAAACTATCTTTCCCCGCCTCCGTCACGTTCGGGGGTCCAACACTCGACATCGATTACCCCACATTCTGATTGTTCCATCAGAATGGCCGACGAGAAGGCCGCCATGGCCGACATGAAAGAGTCAGCAATTTCCTGATTGCCATTTCGATCCATTTCATTGTCCAAGAAGCTAAAATTTGCACAGTCCGGGCACGTACGATGATGCTGAGCGTCGTGAAAGCCGTCAGCAGTCCGTGAGCTTGAACCGTAATGTCACTGCCAGGTACGATCAATCGCTGAAAAATCTTTCCATGCGGTCACCAAAGGCTCACAGATACGTATAGAATCCAGAACCCTCTGGCTGGTATTCCTCGCGATACCCTTTTCCGCAATGTTCAGGACTTCGCCAATGAGGCCAACATGACCGACAAGGTTGCGCTGCTGCAGAAAGGTGCCTTGGTTGCGCAAGACCCACCAGCGTTCGAGCAAGTCGCCGAATTAGACGAGGTCGAGCGTGATGCGCTTCGGAACGAGGTGCTCCATAAGTGGCGTCAACCGAGATCTCTCTACTTCACCGTCATCTTGTGTTCCGTCGGCGCCGCGGTGCAAGGGTGGGACCAGACTGGTTCCAATGGCGCAAATCTGTCATGGCCACAGGCCTTTGGCATACCTGACTCTTACGGACCAGAAGGTCCTGCGAGGGGTGTCGACTATGCCTACAACAGCTGGATCGTGGGTGTCGTCAACGCAGGCCCATACATTGCGTCGGCTGGACTGTAAGTCAAGCACGACATCGAGGCTTGGGCGCTTTGTTAACATGAATCCGACAGTGGTTGCTGGCTCTCCGACCCACTCAACAACTTCTTCGGTCGTCGGGGTACCATCTTCTTTTCTGCCATCTTCTGCCTGCTCTCCGTCATCGGCTCTGGCTTCTCTCAGACATGGGTGCAACTCTTCATCACGCGCCTACTGCTCGGTATCGGGATGGGTTCCAAGGCTTCCACGGTGCCAATCTTTGCTGCTGAGAACTGCCCGGCTGCAATCCGCGGTGGTTTGGTAATGAGCTGGCAGATGTGGACCGCTTTTGGCATTTTCCTCGGCTTTTGCGCCAATCTGGCCGTCTATAACGTTGGTCCGATCGCATGGCGGCTACAGCTCGGTTCGGCCTTTATCCCAGCCGTACCTCTCGTCGTAGGTATCTACTTCTGCCCAGAATCACCACGTTGGTACATCAAGAAAGGCCGTTATGACAAAGCGTTCCAGTCGCTGTGCCGACTACGAAACACTCCCCTCCAGGCCGCTCGTGATCTGTACTACATTTACGCCCAGATCCTGGAGGAGTCGGATATCATCGGCAAGAGCAACTACCTCACCCGCTTCATCGAGCTCTTCACAATCCCTCGTGTCCGCCGCGCCACCTTGGCTTCCTTCACCGTTATGCTGGCGCAGCAAATGTGCGGTATCAACATTATAGCCTTCTACTCGTCCACCGTCTTCGTCAAAGCTGGCGCCGGCAATCTGAATGCCCTCCTCGCCTCCTTCGGCTTCGGCCTGGTCAACTTCGTCTTCGCCTGGCCCGCTGTCTGGACGATCGATACCTACGGCCGTCGTGCGCTCCTCCTCTTCACCTTCCCACAGATGGCATGGACACTCCTGGCCGCAGGTCTCTGCTTCATCATTCCCGAGGGCCAAAAGGCCCACTTGGGACTGATTGCCTTCTTCATCTTCCTCTTCGCGGCCTTCTACTCCCCCGGCGAGGGCCCCGTCCCCTTCACCTACTCTGCCGAGGTCTTCCCGCTCTCCCACCGCGAGGTCGGCATGGCCTGGGCCGTCGCGACCTGCCTCTTCTGGGCCGCCGTCCTCTCCATCACGTTCCCGCGCCTGCTGCTCGCCTTCCACCCCGTCGGCGCGTTCTGCTTCTACTCCGGCCTGAACGTGACCGCGCTGGTCATGATCTTCTTCTGGGTCCCCGAGACGAAGCAGCGCACCCTCGAGGAGCTGGACTACGTCTTCGCGGTGCCGACGCGCAAGCACATGAGCTACCAGCTTACCAAGGCCCTGCCGTACTTCTTCAAGAGGCACGTCATGCGCAACAAGAGCGCGACGCTGGAGCCGCTGTACCACTTCGATGGCGCGGTGGCCGAGCACCAGAAGGTTGCGGTCCTGAAGTGACATTTCTTTTGACAAGAACCCATCTTATGACCGGTGTCTTCTGCTCATTCTGTCAGATCCTGCGTGCGAGCTGTGAAAGACGGTGGATGGAGCAAGTACGGCATGAACACAACGGGTTGCTCGATGCTTAGATAGATAGCCTACCACTTTCTTGCGAGCAATTCAAACATCTGGTGTTTCCTGCACAATAGATACTCTTGTCTTTCCAAACCCTGCCAAATCTTTTTTGATCGTGAAGCAAGCTTCGAAACCCCCATTGCCTTGCTCAACGGCTTCATGAACCGTAGTCAAAAAATATCACGTCCCACCACGCGCTCGGCACCCAGGCACTGCGTGGACCTCTATCCTCATCCATGCCCTTGGACACCGAAACCCGCGTACCTCGTTGCCGGTCCACACATCTGCCCTGCCTGCATGATCACTCCCCTCACCCGTTCCTCCGCCTCCTACTCTTTTGATCCCGCTTCCCATTACCCGCACATAATCACTCTCGACAAGACCACCGAGCGTAAGAACGAAGGCGTTGAAGATGGCAGCGTGTTATGTTATCCCAGGCACAAGTATATTCCTCACAAGCGTGGATCCGTTTGAATTCATGATCTCATTTGCCACCTATCCTCGTAACCTGCAAAAGCGTTTCGTTCTCCTGATCCCAACCTCCCACAAACCACACACCCTTCCAGTAAACTCACGCCTTCCCATTCTCCGACCCCGGGCTCCCAGCCCCAAACCAACTCCCCGCCCACTCCCCCAGCCCCTTCATCCTCCCTCTCCGACCCATCGGCTCATCCAGTCGAACCAACACGCTCGGCTTCACCAACAGAACCGACGTTGCCCTCTCCCTCTCCGTGCGCAGGAGCGAGGGGGTCACGATCAGCATCTCCTCGCCAACGCGGCCCTCCTCGTTGACTTTCAGCACGGAATCCGGGCGCAGGATCTTGTTGGTCGCCATGTCGACGAGGCTCGCTTTCGGGATCGCCGAGACGTAGATGGGTAACGACTTGGTATCTGAGGGAGGTGATCGGGTCCAGAGCCGGTAGTCGCTGGTGGAGAGGCGGAGGGCGGAGGCGAGCTTGATGGCTGGGAGGGTGATGGTTTCGTGGAGGGTTTTGGCGGCGGAGCCGGTGGGTGGAGGGAGGAGAGGGCTGAGGAGGGTATGGAGGGATTGGGAGACGGCGGTGGCTTGGTGGAGTTGTTCGGTGTGGAGGTCGGGCATCTTGGTCAGGCCGAGGAGTGTTTCGGAGCGCCAACGGCGGATGGTGATGGTGTCTGTGGATGTTTCAGCCATAGGTACTTTGGGTTGGGGGATTGGCAACGTGGATGTTTGGCTTACCACGTGGAGGTTCGAGCTCGTGCATTCCTTGCTCGATGCCCTCGAATAATGCAACGGTTCGAGAATCAAGTCCGAATAGATTTACATCGTTGCCCAGGATGCAGCTCTCGAGGTAGCAGTGGATAATGTAGCGGAGGATGTATGGTTGGGCATTCGGATGCTTCTTTCCCAACCGAATATGCTCATCTGTGAGATAGGGCTGGAGAGATTCCGGTAGGTCTTCGTTCTTCGTTAAACCGTCGAACCGTTCTTCTGTCGCCTGTGAATCTTCTGTTTCGTCATCCACCCATCTTGAAATCTGCTGCGCAAGACTCGAATATTGCTCTGCCAACTCGCTGTCAGGCGTCTGGCTTGGGGGCTGTAACCTCAACAAATCGTCTTTGCACTCGGTCAAGTTCTCGGACAAGTCCTTGTTCTGCTTTTGTAACTTCCTGACACTCAATTCCGCGTTGGCCTTGTCAGCATTCGCTTCTCTTGTCTGCACCGTCAATGACTCTACAAGCGCTTTCCGCCGTTGCAATTCCTGCTTCAAATATGCAATTTGATCCTCCAGCATCTCGACATGCTCGTAGAACTTATCCCGCTCATCCTGGACTTGATCATGGTGGCTGTCGCTGTGCTCCGAGCGGGAACGAAAGGTCTCGATAAGGTGAGCATTGTGCTTCTTGAGATTTCGCAGCTCAAGGGATTGCTCGCGATTGTCCCGACTCAAAGACTTCACTTCGCGGCAGAGGTCGTCATAATCCTCATGCGAATCGCGCTTGTCCCGCTTCGCTTTGGGGAGCATGCTGGTATCAGGGACATTGCTGCTCGGATGTCGCGTGGTTCGGACGATGATTGCTCGGCTTCTGTTCTCTTTGGCCTCTTTGGAAGGCACGACTGGTGCTTGCTCTTCATCTGAGGATAAGGCTGAAGATAGGTACATTAGTGAATGTAAGACTAGCGGCGATAGAACATGTCGTACGGTCTTCGAGATCAATTAGCGGCTTCTCTTGCAGGTGGGGTCTCGAGGACGTCGATGTCTTGGTTTGCGGGGAGTTGGGAGAAGTCTAGACAGTCAGCAAAGGGCTAAGATGGGTGTTGGGGGGATGTATTCAACCATTGCATCGGTCTCGATCTGGGTCATCTCGCTGCTGGGCGACATCGTGAATTGACAATGGAAACAGGTCGAGCAGCAGAGAAAGCTGTTATGGCTTGATTGTTCTTTTGCAGAGTGCACCAATTCATGGCTATCGCATTGTTGGCTGACCCACGGCTAGCGGGGTTCTGTCAGTGATCAGGCCCATAGCCTTGCAATGAAGACGATGTTTTGCAGCCTTGTGGTGAGACCGGCAGCATGCACGAGCGTGATAACACATTAACGCATAGCATCCTAGAATCATGCGGCTCAGCCACTGGGCTGAATTGTTGAGCTCCTAGACCAAGTATGGCTTGCAGCTGTTGAAGGCTGCGAAGACTGGGCAGTGGTGATACATTGACCAATCGGGTAAGTGCCGGCGCACCTCGGTCAAGGCAGACTCCTCTCAATCACACTCTCTCGTCTCCCACACCACATCTACCCCACTTTCGCGTGCTCAGCCTCCACACCACAACCTCTCTGCCAGTAGATGCTGTGGGTGAAAGTAAGAGTGACAATGCAGGGTCAACTAACACATGCTGTTACTGGGCGTGATGCAGCTTAGCACCAAGTAAGCGGATGGATGCCTGTGCAGCTTCAAAGCCAATTGGCCCCCGATTCCTGTAGCTGCTATCAGTAGCTTCTCTCGGTACAGGGCTGGAGCATATCGCGATGGCAGCCTGATAGCCTCATCCATCACTATCCGAGTAATAAAGTAGCCATCCCTGTGCAATCGGTCCATTTTGCTCTCCATCCCTCTTTCTCGTTAAGCTTCTTCGAGTGGCATCTTCTTCTCCGGCAGGAGCAATCATCAATAATGGAAAAGTCTGCGGCAGCTTTGTCTGACCTGCAGCTCGACGAGGCTGATGACTCCTCTGACCGAAAGCTCTTGATTGCAGTGGACTTTGGAACCACGTATTCTGGCGTCGCATGGGCGCAAACACGGCGAGTAAGCCGAGCTTTAACGGGGCAAATTGTATGCAATTACTGACATGATGAACAGCCCGATGTGCAGACGATCATCATTCAATGGCCCGATACTCCCAATGGAGGGTTGGAAGGGGTGAGCAGCGATAAGGTGCCGACTGAACTCCGTTACGAAGGCGACAAATGCCATTGGGGCTTTCAGGTCGACGATTTTGGCTCCAGGCACCAATGGTTCAAGCTTGACCTGGACCCATCCCAGGCGCGAGGAGTCTCAGATCTCAGCAGGCAGTACCCGGATCAACATGCGCTGCCTCCGAACTATACGTCCAATGCGGAGAAGCTCTGCACCGACTATCTCACCGCCCTCCGAGCCCATACGGAGCAGGTGTTAAAGCATAAGCTACCGCAAAGCGTCCTACGTAGCACGCCGATCGAGTATATCATCACCGTTCCTGCGGTCTGGTCAGACGCCGCTCAGGCGAAGACACGACAATGTGCCGAGAACGCTGGCATGGGTAAGGGCCTCCAGATCATATCTGAGCCTGAAGCTGCTGCCATTTATGCCTTGCACGCCATGGATCCCCATAGCATCAAGATTGGAGATACATTCGTCCTCTGTGATGCTGGTGGAGGCACCGTTGATCTTATCTCGTACACCGTCTCCGCCCTGAAGCCAATCTTGCAAGTCGAAGAAGCAGCTATGGGTACCGGCCGCATTTGCGGAAGCACGTTTCTCAATAGGATTTTCCAGAGGTATCTAACGGACAAACTTGGCTTGAATGAGGAGTGGGATGATGAAGTGGTCGAGGATGCTATGAAACGATTTGACCTTGTGACTAAAAAGGTCTTCCGCGGTGACCTGAATGAAGAATATGTAATACCCGGTACGTACTGATTCCTCCAAATTCTCAATTCTTTGACGGTATGATGATCGAACGGTCTGGGTCGCCTTGTCCCGTACGCTGATCTAAGATGGAGCACCATTCCTTTGGAGCTCCTTGAGAAAACATATTGATGGGAACCGTCGATGAGTTCCTGCGTCAAGAGTAAAGACGCAGCATTAGGCAATGCAGACAGTGAGGAGTCTGCAGTCTGGTACAGGTTTGAGGATGTATCCTGCAGCTATGGGACAACTCGGGAAGTTGTTCATATGCTGAAGCTTCCTTGTTTTCGGAATTATGAGACACTTTTCTTGTTAGAATGGGATTGAAGCTATGACCGAACAGAACCTAGAACAAAACATGCTAACATCTTTCAGTCCCCGGCCTGGCAGATGACGCCTCCCAAGGAGTGAAGCGTGGCAAGTTCCGAATGAGTGGTCGCGAAGTCTCCCGGATCTTCGAGCCCGTCGTCCAAGAAGTCATCACCCTCGTCAAGGGCCAAATCGCCGCGACCAACAAGCGCGTCAATGCCGTCCTCATGGTCGGGGGCTTCGGACAGAACGGCTATTTGCGCGAGCAGATCCGCGCCAACATTGACCCCAACATCGAGGTGATGCAGCCGCCCAACGGCTGGACGGCTGTCGTACGTGGCGCACTCATGAAAGGCCTCAGCAAGCTCTCGCCGACCACGGAGAGGGTCAAGATCGCGGCGAGAACGGCGCGAAAGCACTACGGCACCGAGATCATGAGCAAGTACGATTCTGCGCGCCACGCCAAAGCGACGTGCTTTTGGGATGAATACGATGGGGAGCACAAGGTGTATGACATGTCATGGTTCATCACCAAGCATTCGCCCGTCACCGAGGACAAATCGTTCACCAAGCATTACCACAAAGTCTGGCTCGTCAGCGAAGGCACGCGACAATCCGTGGCGCAAGACATCCTTGTATGTGATGACCCCAGCGACGCCGGCGCCCCGACATATAAAGAGGCGGCCAATGTCAAGCATCTTGCTCGGTTGACTGCCGATCTGAGCTGCATACCAGCCGGGGAGCTGACGAGGAACATGGGCAAGGATGGGAGGTGGTATTATGTGGTGTATTATGATATCGAGATGACGTATTACAGCGCGAGCACAAAGTATGCGCTGGTGTATAAAGGGGTGAGGTATGATAGCATTACGGCGGAGTATGTTTGAGGGTGGCAGTCATCAGGAAGGAGCACTGTTGGTGGGGGATCATAATGAGTATTTCTTGCTTGCGACTTCCATAAAGCCTGCAACATCAGCATCTAAAGAAATGTATATGTCGGCCCGTCAGTAGACTGAATTGGGTGGCTGCTCAACGTCCGATCTTTATCTTTCGCTCAGACAATAACTGTGATAGAACAAATGAGCAATATGCATCAAATACGGCGGACCAGAAGAGGCATCCAGAAAAAACTATTTTTCGGTTTTCCCGGGAATTTTTTTTCCCGAAAAGTGAAAAGTGAAAAGTGAAAAGTCAAAAGTGAAAAACGGTTTTCCGTTTTTTATTTCGACTGCGCGAAACATCAAGCTTCGATACCTTAGTCTTGACGTTAAATGTTGTACTATTCAATTCATTTTATAGTTTGTTTCGACTTGTAGTACTAACTAGATTGTTATCAAGCTTCTATTGCAAGCTTGTACGACACAGTGTTCGAAATTCAAAATAATAAAATTAGACTTAATTTTAGGGTTGCTCACAATCTTCGACTTGTAGTAAAAAACTATCGTATAAGTCTCTTACGGGAAAAAAAAAATTCGCTTTACAACAGTTGTCTACTCTATCTACCATTGATCAATAAGTTAATAACCCTAAAATAACTCTAAAATTTGAAATTTTTGTCTGTCTTGTGCGAGTCAAAACATACTCTACAAAGATGCTAGATATTCTTTGATACATTAAGTAATTTGTAAGCAACTAATTAATTGCGATATGAATGCTTTGCGCCTCCAAAGTGACAAACGGAAAACCGTTTTTCAGTTTTCAGTTTTCACTTTTCAATTTTCGAAAAAAAAAATTCCCGGGAAAACCGAAATAATAGTTTTTTCCGGATGCCTCTTACAGTCCGCCGTACCTCTTCTGGTCCGCCGTAATCAAATATGAATAATCTGAGTTATGAGGATCGCCAGCCATGGACTGATCCCAACTTAGCGGGCCCCAAGGTTCTGCGGTACAATCTGATTATGATATCCAATCCACAAGTAACATGAACAGGCCTGATCAGCTCGAGAAGCGAGAAGTCTGGACGCTCTTATTCTTATTACATCAAGGACAGAATGCAACCCACCACTCTCTACATCATTAGCCTAGGGCTAGACAAGGGTTCTCCACCCCCAAAGCCACACTGTCTCCTCGTCCATTCTACCTCAGTGCTCCCTCCATCGATTCCCACTCACCATCCCTAATGGCCAAAAAAGGTACCCCCCCCCTTCCTCTTCCTCCCTCCCTCATCCACATACCCACCCCCGAAAACTAACGCCCCCCTCCCAAAACAGCAAAATCCCGCACCGTAGCCGTCCGTCTTCTCTCCATGGCCGCAACGGGGTTCTACATGACGTTTCGCCGTCCACGAACGCATCGCCCGCTGAGCATGCTGAAGTATGATCCTGTCGGTACGTATCTTTTCTTTGGTTGAGGGCGCTGAGAGGGGGGCGAGGACGGGGGGGAAGAAGGGGAGGGGGCACGAGGACAAGCCATGGAGAACAAGAATTTGGGGAGAGAGGCGCTTGGATGAGAAGGCAGGGGAGGTGGAGAGGAGGGGATGGAGAATGGACGGATATCTGGACTGGGAGAGAGAGGCGCTGGCGTCAAAGGGGTGGGGGCTGATGGGTGCGGGTTGCAGTGCGGAAGAAAGTCCTGTTCCTGGAACAGAAGCGAGGTGGAAAGTGAAGGGACCGAAAGAGATGGGCTACATAAGGCGATGGAGAGGGAACCAGCCATATCCGAAGTACGGGTAGGAGGATCCGAGTGAAGGAGTTAGCGGGGAAGAAGAAGGATCGAGCGAGCTTGGGGACGGGACATTGAAGTTGCGATGGAACCATGGCGTGGCGTCTCGGATTAGTGATCACTGTTATGGCGTGATAGGGCGCGATTGAAGGCAATCGCAAGGCATGGATGGGCTGGAGAGATTGAAGCATTATTGCAAGAGCAAGAGTAATCGTCTATCTAAACACATGCAGACCTGTAAGCTATGACGTACAGCCAGCAAAGCTATAAGCGTCGGATGTGACAACAGGTGGACATGCAGATGCAAAGGGAATATCTCAACGCCAAATAATGTTTTTACTCGCGAGAATATAAAGCAAGACTCCACGATAGTCAGAGCACAGAGCAAGGATAATCCGACAAGCATGCTGGACTACGAGGTCCCTCGTGCCAGCTCGTTAGAGAAGCGGCGGCTGAATTTGTCTGCTGACAAGGTTTAGCAGTTTCCTTTGAGGACATAAACAACTCACCTTTCGATTTTGGTGCAGCAGGTCTCGATAGCCGACGACTACGTGCCTGGCTCTGACTACCGTGCTGAGACTGCGACTCTGGAATTACAGGCCCAAGACTCTGGCTCTCCGTATGCAAGCCGCCACGTCGTCTTGGCTCTCGCTCAGCTGTCGACAAGCCAGCAGCCTCAGCGCTACGCTTGATAGGTCTGCTTGACTTTAGTATACTCCTTGGGGGCCCAGACGGCTGACTCGGCTGTGAATCTGTCTGCACGGGGGCATTTCTTCGAAAACCACTTGCAGTTGACCTGACCGATACAATAGCGCCATGTGGTGTTTCTTGGCTGCCTTCGACCTGAGACATGGAGATATAATCCGAAGGTAGATAGTCCGAGGCGAAATGATCCCTTGACTGTGAGGCGTAATAGCTCCTTGTGTCCATACTGTCTGGAACGAACTTGACCGTAGGGCGCACATTCTGTGAGCTTAGATCGGGTGTAGGAGGAAACAAGCTAGCGATGTCGTGAAGCGGCTGGTCATCGTCATCAAGAAGTTCGTCAAAGACATCGATCGAACTTCGAGGTGTGACTGGACGCGCTGGGGATAGATCTGGAACAAGCTGAGATTGGGACTCCTGAACAATCCGGCCATCCTGGTGCATATCGCTTCTGTATGCTTTGCGCTTCGGCTTTAGTGGGCTGTCAACGTTGCTTGTTCGAGAGTCTTCGTTGCGGGATTCATGACTACGCGGAGGATTTGCGACTTTATAGTCTTCCAGGGCTTTCAGTGCCGCTGTAGCCTTGCACGCTTCGTCGGCCTGAAGATCTTCAGCACGACGGCGAGCAGTACGAGCCTCGCGAGCCTCGGCGTCAAGTTGCTGATTCGCCTTCTCAAGATCATCTATTCGGGTGTCTTTGCCTTTTATTTCCTTAATAGCCTGATTCACCGACTGATTGAGTCTCGCAATCTTGCATCCTCGCTCCTCGAGCTGAGTGTCGAGCTTCGACAGGGAATCTTTGTACGTGCAGACGATAGACTCCTGACGGGAGAATTAGTGCCTGATACACATCAAATGATACGCGAACAAGTACCTCATGAGTCAAGTCTGCTGCTAGCTTTTGAAGCTGACCCAGCCTATCAATCGCCAGCTTCTGAGCGGTCTCCTTGTCCGCAATCGCCTGCTCAAGCTGCTCTGATTGCTCCTCTGCAGCGGCATCTGCTTCTTCTTTATCATTCTGAAGTTGCGAGAGTATGGCTACCTGTTTCGAAACAGCTTGGTCTGCTAAATGCTTGTCTGCTCGAAGCTGGTCTAAGACTTCCGTTTGCTTCGCGAAGTGGTCATCGGCTAGAGTCAGCTTATGCTTCAGATCGTTGACCTCTAAACGATGACGAGCATCCATAGCATCACGTTCAAATTTGGCTTGAGAACGGATATGCTTCTTGTCTTCCTCGTGGGTTTCGAAAGCGTGCCTGATCGATGCCGCCTGCTCCTTGGCTTGAGCTATCGATTTGTCTTGTGTTTCCTTCAGCTGGGACTCTTTGTCCTCAAGCTTGAGTTGCATGTTGGCGTAATCCTCCAACCTCTCCTGCAACTTTCTCGACGCGTCCACCGAGACATCTTGAAAAGCCTCAGCTTGGGCTTTCAGAGCTTTGTTTTGGCCATCTATCTCCGTGAGCCGCTCCAGAACCGCAGTGGAGTCCTTGGTCTGATCACGAAGATTAGTGGCTTCATTTTCTAGAGTCGTAATCTGCTGTTGCAGTCGCGCCTTTGTCTCTTGTGTGACAGCGACCTCTTGACGAGACTCTGTCAAAGCAGCCTCGGCTATTTGTATCCTCTCTTCCAAGGCAGCCTTAGCTGCACAATGTCCGGTGATTTGGTCCTCCAGGGAACGTTGCTCCTCTACATATCCACTCATTGTCTGAAGCTGTTGTTGCATCCCTGACACCGATTTTTCAGACTCAAGGCCAAACGCGTTGACGTCTTGCTGATAGGCCTGAATGGACTTGATTATACTTCAGAGAATTAGCGTCCAGACGAGAATCGAGGGCACCCAAGAGACTTGCCTGTCGGCATAACCTCTGACGGACGTATCCAGTTGCTGCATATCCTCGATCTTTATATCGGCAGGGCTCCGTAGACCTTCCACAGCACCGAGACATTGCTGCACGATGACCTTGAGCTCCTCGTGAGAGTCGGAAGGACTGTTGATTTGTATTTCGTCCAGTTTAGCTGAGAGTGCGGTAAGCCGATCTATGTGCATGTTACCTTGGGCCACGATACAATGGGTCATCTGGTTGTGGCTTGTGGTAAGCTTGGCAATTTCGGCTGCGTATAGCTCGTTCCTCTCGTGCTCACCATCGAGCAGACGAGCGCTGTCCCGCAGCTGTGTCTGCTGATGCTGAGACTGTTGAAAGAGTAAACGCAGGTCGGTCTTGGCCTCGGCCACGGTGTTCTTGGTCCAGTCAGTTGTAGCCTCGAGGTTTCGATTAATGTTGTCAAGCTCAGCATCGAGTAGCGTCTTCTCATGACGAAGGTCATCCTGGGTTTGCTGAATCTCCTTGGCTTTGTCCCTTAACCCATGGTGGTCATTTGTCAGACCCTGTACGAAGTCACTCAATTTCTTGACCTTGGTGCCCCATGCTGGCATTTTGGCTTCGTAGTCGAGTATCTCCTGGTCCAGCTGTTGCCCTCTCATACGTTCTGCTTGTAGTTGTTGCCAGAGGACATCGCTAATGTCTTTAAGATCTTGAATATCAGTTGCATGAGCAGTTCGCTCTTGATCTCTTAACTGCTTATCGTGCTTGTATCGGAGCAGAAGAATATTCATAAGCTCTTCTTGTGTAGGTGAAGACTTTGTTCCACAAATCTCGAGCGGTCCTGCAATGTCGCTAGATTTGGGCAAAGCTTTGCATCGAGACTTCTTCACCTTGGACCTTGCTCTGGCTGGCAGTCGAGGTTCCTTCGGTATGGATGGATTGGGTCTACTAACGGGACGATGCAACTGACGAGGAGTGGAAGGTTTTGCGAGCTCTTTGAACGACGAAGGGTCGAAGAGCGCAGGTTCTTGATCAGTAGTATGGACTGGCAACTTGTTGACTTCCGATTGATGTCTTGGTGGGCTGACATACGTATCAATATCGATCACTGTCTCGGTAACCTTCGTGAGTGGTGAAGTTGCGTCTCTCGCTTTGAGTGGTGGTTCGGATGAATGCCTTGAAGGTCCGACAGACTGAGCTTGGTGGGTTGGAGATTGAGATGTCACAGTAGCAGTTTTTTCTGTGAGCGGAGGGCAGTGTGGCAGTACATTAGGGGTGACCCCAGTGTGGGTCTCTATCATCTTCTCTGGTGCTGTGTCCATAGTTGTCTCTACATCTACTGTAGCCTTATTAGTAGAAGCCTCTTTTGCCAGGATCCTGCTAGCTTGTCCAAACTGGCGACTCATATTCATCGTTGTCGGCTTAGCTCTTCCAAAGATAAATCCTGTAGCAGCACCGTCGCCCGAGGACTGGGGGCGGGCGAAGAATCCTCGAGAAGGCTGCTGATCTGCTGGCGGGCTGACGGTGGTTGAGATCACTTTCTTATCGATACCGTGTGGTGAGCTATTTGAAGGAGTCATATAGTTGAATTGAGTGGCGAGCGATTTGGTCTGATCGCCAGCATGTATTGAGTTCGTGCTGGCTTCATGACCGGTTACGCCGAGGCTTGGTTGCTCTGGGTCACCGGACAAAGATCCAGCCTTTCTGACAGGGAAGCTCGTCAAGGACTTTACAGCTTGGTTGAAAGTCTTAATGGCGTCTGACGCCATGGTTATTGCCAACTTGAAAGCAGGGACGAGCCTTCCAGTGCAAGTCTGAAATACCCTTGGGGTCTCGAAGCAGCAAGGAGGCGTAGCCTTCGACGGCTAGAGAGACGATAGAAGCCAAAGCATCTCTGGTGTTCTTATGAAACGGAAGTGAATAAGGGTAGAGTGAGCTGGAAAGAGTATTGTCCAAGGGAGGGAGGACGAGGTAGTGGAAAAGTGGTCCAAACAAGCGAGTACGCTATGACGGTTTCAGCATGTGACATCAAATGCAACGTACCTGCCGCTTACGATCAAAGGCACTGACGCATCGGCATACTCAGAACTTGAAGGTTGATCAAGGAAGACGAATAGTAGATATCTGTCTCTGTATTTTCGAATGGAAATGACCGCCACTTAGCATGGGAAGTTGTTCTTTTGGTAAAGACAACGTCTCTTACCAGCCCGCTAGAAGATTCAATACACCCACCTGCCATCTACACGGATCAAAGAGTACCGACCGCAGATGTGGTCTAGATACCGAAGTCCAGATCGATGACGCGCAAAATGTTAAAAAGCCATTGGCTCTCTCTTGACTCTGTTGCTACCCGCCAGCTCCAGTCGCACATCGTCCCTTTGAATGTCTCTTCAAAGATCACGCTGTCTTCTTCCATGTAGCCGCCACTCCAATCAAGCTGCTTGCCGTTCCCGCAAGACCCACTATCCCATCGTCGAGATTCAAGTATCCTAGAGCTGAGACAGGTATTGTAAGATCGCAGATGTCGGAGAGAAGTTGGGTGTTGGTTGCTGCCCGCTCCCTGGAGACTTTCGTCAGCTCTAACGATCTTCGCTGGCTGTAATTCACGTGCCTAGCAAGCTTCTTGCTTTCGACAACACCTTCGCCGTCGCTTTTGTCGATGTCTTGCTCCCTTTGGCGAAGCTGCCACAATGTGTAGAGACCAGCCACAGCATTGAAAGTCAAGCCGGTGAACCACGCTTTATACGCTTCACGTTGTAGTCTTTTGACGCTGGCAATTGGTCGAATACCAGCAGCGTCGAGCTATACAACACGTAAATCCTTCAAGTCTACTCTCAGACGATTTGAGAGGCCCACATATGTGATGGTGTCCAACGTCATATATGTTGCGTAACCCAGCTGTCTTCCCACCGCGCAGAATTTGAGAACGGGATCCATGTTCTTACTGTCTGCGGCTATAGCAGCAGCCTTGAAGTGTTCCACATTCTTGCCAATCCTTAGTGCTTTGCGAGTTAAGCCGAATTGCTTCTTGATGGCCTCGAAGGGAGCAATAAGCCGAGTAGGATAGTTTGTGCGGAAGAGGTACCAAGCATAGAATCGTGCGAAGTATTGGATCGTACGTAGTAGCTTGTCGCGGCCGACTGTTTGACATTCGTCAGAAAGAGATAATTGGAATCACGCTCGATAGGACTACTCGCCGGTTGTTGCGACAAAGCGGAGATAGTGAGAGACCGTTGGGTGATAGACCACAGCGTCTGCTACCATTGTGCGGGGTTCTGAGGATTATCTGTGGAAATGTTGAATACTCCTTAGAAGCTGAGTCTATGTCAATTGGGAGATTGATGATAATGAAGGTCAGCTTCGATGGCTGCAGAAGTGTCGAGGATGTGATCTGCCCGCATGGACCTCGGCCTCGAGATGAAGCTATGCAGAGCTGGTCTTGGCGCTCTCACATGCCCAGGCTCAGTCACGAGTAGTGGGTTACTCATGCTCGGGCATACGGAGCAATTGCGTCTTGTCGTTGTCTCATATACCCCTTTACAATTGGCAAAGATCGCTAAAGAAAAGGCCCACACCATGTCGTGAATTCATGTACCTCCGTACCGCCGTCGCAATGATGGCTTTTAGCTCTCAAGGGTATCTCTGTAATCAACAGCCCAGTGCAGATCACAAGTTCCTGAAGACATTACCTGATGCGCTTCTTCTCCCTTCATCACGTCGTTTCTCTGGCTTCCCACTCTTCTGAGCTTTGCCCTTCCGTTCAGGCGCAAAAGTAATCTCTCGTTCACCTCCGACAGTAGCAACAGCACTTCTGGCGGTCTTATGCCGCTCTGCACGCGAGCCAAAGGACCGATCTCGTGCGCTCTTGGGAGCCTTTGAGGAGGTGACGAGCATCTGAGGTTGTCTGGAATGATGGCCAGACTTCTTGTATGACGAAGACGATATCCGACCTTTATCCTTGCAATTGGCCTTGATGGGCGCTTGAAGCTCATCACTCTCAGAAACGTCGGTATCGGATGCCGGCTTTTCGTCAAGAGCCTCCTGCTCTACAGCTGTGAGTCCTCTCTCGATGGAATCCTTGCGTTCGATGTATGGTTTTGTGCTTGGATTCAAGGACTGGAATTCTCTCGAGGTCTCATCGATGGCGAAGTCTTCGTCTTGGAATAACTTGGCAAAGCGAGGGTCGGCAAGCAGATCTCCCCGACCATCGGAGTCTCTAGAAGCATTCGGGACGTCTTCTGTGACCTTGTCATCGCGATTTTCCGAGACCTTCTCATCGTGATTCTCCAAGACCTTCTGTGCCCGCCTACGCTCTTTCTTCTCTGCTCTGTCCATGATCTTTTCGGCCAGGCGTCGATTGACTTTGGCCACAACCTTCTTGTTCCCTCGTATCCGACTTTCTCGCTCGGCGTCTATTTTCTCCTTGACAAGCTTGTTTATCCGCTCTTCCCAGACAAATGGATCCGCTATCAATTTGGCCTCCTCATACAAGCGTTGCGCCACGAAATATCCGTGCATATAAGGCCGTAGCAAGCTTGTCGTTCCAACAAGGTGCGAGAGATTTAGGGCCTGAAGCTGCTGCATTGTTAAGAACTTGTAGTTATCATAGATATCCCCTGCTCGTTGACTCGTAAACGCATTCGGGTCATTAGGATCCTCGGCCATCTCCTCCACCAAGTTGTCGAGGAACGAGCACCATTTTGGTGCCGGACCCAGCTGCGGAATGAAGAAGGAATGTTGCTGTCGACCCTCATTGGCGGTGAGAAGCATACCAGAGTCTTTGCACCAAGTGACGCAGTTGATATCAACAGCTGGCTCGACGGATGTCCAAGGTGTACCATCGCGAGCATCCCAGATTTTGATGATCCTTCGGTCAGCGGACATGATCTTCGGCTCGGCAGTCTGCGCTCTGGTGGAAGTCGAAGATGTTAGGAAAATCAGATTCTGTATCGGATATCCATAGCCTTGATCTTTCTTCAAGGTGGGTTTGGGCGAGCGAAGATCATAGAGGTGTATTAGTCCCGTCGACGAACCAGTAGCGATGTTGATGCCAGATTGGTCAAACTCCAGAGCAGTGATCTCTTGCTTGCCGTCAATCATATCGGTTTGTGGAAGCGCTGGTAATGTGCCTATGCGAGTTCGTGAACGCGAGTCCCAAAACTCGACTGTGCCCAGCGAGGTACCGAAAGCCAACAAATTGTGACTTCCCTCTGCTATTGCGGCAGCATTGACGCTTCCAGTCCCTATTCCACCTTGCAACGCACCGCCACCTGAAGATGTAAGATCATCTCCACCTACATCTGCCTCATATCCACGCATATATTTCCCCACTTCAAGGTTCAAACGGAAGACTTCGCCTAGTCCATTCTCGTTGACTCCTACGGAGGGTATCAAAGCTTCCGCAGAGCGCCTGTCGTATCTCAGATCTCGGCCGTAGCGGGGTAGACGAGTGGTGTAGTGGCATCCTTGAGGAGTATGGAACTCCAAAGATCGGTCGGCCTGTAGATGAAGGGACTTCGAATAGTCGGAAGACAGTAGTAAGAAAGATGTATTAAGGGAATTGGTATGCCGAGTAAATGACAAGGATAGATGAGGCAGATAATGTGTATGTATTTGAGGTTTGTATGTACCTATGCGCATCACGTCAACTTCAGCATTTCGCCGCTTCTGTCCGGGAGCCTCCAGAGGTCTTTCAGGTCGAGGCGCACCTGTGCTCATGATCCATTGTCCATCCTCACTGACCCGTATGCATTGGCTGGCTTCCTCGAACTCGAAATCCTGGAGCAATTCGATGCGGCTGGCGTACTCGGGGTCGGTCTTGAGGCTGCGTTTTCGCTTTCTGGCCAGCCATTCAGGAAGTGGGCGCGCGGTGGACGAGCCTGATATGGTGTATACTGGTACGGCAGAGTGATTGCTTATCTTCATCTCCTCAAAGCGAGCTGCGTGTGACCGGTCAAAACCCTGAAAGGACTAGAATGGGATGCGCCTTCCCTAACGACTGGAATATAGCGGATGAGATCGCCTTGCGGGTCTTGGTTCAAGCAGGTAAGGGAATTGGCTCTGTGAGCTGCGGCAGTGGTGTCGAGACGCAATCCTATCAAATGGGTAGAGGATTATCTCTTTCATGACATAGACTAAGTGATTTTTCCGACCCGAGTGCATTGGGATGGAAATTCGAGGGTTTACAGCGCTTGTGCAATTTCTATATCCTTATCGATAGCGCTAGATAATTTTGCTTGCGCCTCTTTAGCCGCGATGCATGACACTAAGGAAAAAGTGACCAATAGGGGTGGATTGCAGTCCTCATCCTTTACAATGTAGGTCATACTGGTTTCTTTCTTCACTTTCTCTCGAGATGATCTGCTTACTGTCATATGCGCACTGGGAGCGTCCTTCGTGGTCGAAAGAACTGATTACCGCGACCAGTTTCATTCAAGTATCCTGAACCTGGAAATGCCTCGATAGAAACCATCCGGGTCCCTCCGGGGAATTGTATGGTGAGAGGCCACGATGAATATGCTGAGCAAGAACTGCCAGGGACTGCTCTGTTGCGTCTGGAACATATCCAATTCAGCTCACAGCTGGTGGCAAGCCTGTGAAAGTGCTTCGCAGGATGGACATCCCTGACTGTACCACCAACGTTCACAAATTCGTAAGTTGAAGGTTCTAATCGAATTTCAAAGCTTAAGTATTCCAGAATGGCGTCAAAGCTGTCTTTTGGGCCACGTATGCGCCACAAGATTCTTCTCTTAAGGATGAGAATCACTCACCGGCGGATGTTGGCGATCGAGCGGTGCATCTACAGAAGGCTACTGACAGGCTACGATCTCTTGGTCATCATGCTTGTTGTGATCCGGGACAGATGACGATGTGGGTTTTTGGCCTGTCCAGAGATGGCGAAGCGAGCGGAGAGAGCGCAAGATCTCAAGAATCCATCTGGCAGGTCACAAAGCCTCTAGAACTAGCAAGTGGGCAGTACTATGGATCCCAGAAGCCCTGATACTGACGATAACTGCAAGATACCGCGGAAGGGGTTCTAGAATCGTCTAGCATTACAAATTCGCATGGCAATCCGTCGGCAATAGCACACAATGCGTCCATTTCCCATGGCGTCGAGCTTGACGTACAGAAACGTCATGGGGATATGAGCAGCTTAGTCTCAGATAAATTCGAGCCCACAGCTCATGAGATCTACCCAAGGCTGGTTGAGGCGTTGTCAATGTCCGTAGTGCGACTTCTGTCCAAAGAATACCATTGGTTGCCAATAGGTCAGTATTGCTGCATTGGGGTTCTTGTTTCGAATTTGAGCAAGAGAGAAGAAAAAGTCTTCACTTTGGACGACCAGGAGGAACTAGAACAGGCGAGTTAACCTCAGTCTGAAGTACGAATTTTCCTTCCTTTGCTGAGACTCACTTAGCATTCCTCGGAGACAAATCTGTTATCACTCAGAGTATGCTGGCTCTCGTCAGGGACCATCATAATTTGGACCTCATCTTCTCCGGTACCAGGTTATCAGCTTCTATCTGACTTGGCTATAGATCTTAGCTTGGATTCTTTACCGGTGGGTGATCAGGTCGTGATGGCCCCTTCTGGGTCGAAAGCAGTAGTGTTGGGATATGCTTCAAGTATTCGTGACAATATCAAAGTCGCAGTCGCCGACCGACTCGCTCAACAGGGTCTAGTGACCTCGAAGACAGAACCGTGGCTCCGGTTGCGGCTACTCCAGAATGGCGACCATGACTCCATCGTCTGGCCTGCCAGCCTTTGTCTGTGGAGAATTAGAGGGCGTGGAGTGGTAGAATCGGCGCATACCATTGCTGATATTGTCAGCGAAGATCCAAGTGCCGATCCTTTGGTGAGAGCTGAAAACTGGTATGCCACCAGAATGGACAGAGCCAGTATCTTGGCGACCATGCGAAAGAATGAAGAATTAGCTACTGCGCTGCAACGTCAGGATAGTGAATCCGAGGACGACGCTATTCCCTTGGATGACATTGGACTGAACGATAATCGCACAATTACGCAGGACTTGAGCGGGGTGTACCCAACACCACCGGATGGGCCCCCTTTCAATGCTTACTCTTCGTCTGCGCTGCCCCAGCAAGGCACGCACGCTTCTGCAGAAGACACATCGGTCCTTGCCACCAACGCTGTCAGCACGTCTCCTTTGGCACCCTCTCCTATTTTGGAGCACGAATCCGCCCATTGCGAGGAGGATCGGGAGGAGTCCCTTTTCGGAGACATGGACACGGATTTATTCGCGTCCAACGGTCTTACAGAAGCGGACTTCAATTTTTTTGACGAGCCAGACGTTTACGGCGATATTGAACTCGAGACCACCAATTCGCCTACTTCACCAGTCCCTGTAGAACCCAGTATAGCGTCAGACAATGTAGTACTAGACGATCAGCCGCAAGAGCAACCTGGCACTATGGTTGAAGAGAAGGATGTACCCCAACCTGTCGAAGTAGAAACTTCGGCGGGTCAAGAAAGCTCGGCTTCCGATACGCAGCCTCTAGCGACAGCAGAAGACTCACGCCTGGTAGATTCACCAATGGGACCGATCACCCTAGATGCCAGGCTTCATGACGACAACAACGCTCCAGATGAAGGGCTGAGACGAGACTCGTTCAACCGTGTGTTCTTCAGAGCTTCAGTCGATAAGTTTGATGCCAAATATGCCAAGCAAGGACGCTTTCGGTCTGAGCAAACCGAGAAACCAGAGGGTGAGAAGCCCACTATAGGACTTAAGCAGCATCATATTCCGATCCCACGAATCGGATCGCTGCAAGAGACGGAGACCGGTAGTCCTGACAGCCCGGAGGACAGTGAAGGTAACGCAGAAGGTATTCCAGTATAAGTCCCTAGTGCAGATGACGATGGCTAAATCGTAATGATCAGATCATGAAGAAGAAACCAGCAAGACTCATTCGACCCCAGAGAATGATCCCACCCATACGCTCCAGAACTACGATGGTCCGACCTTGCCTGCGCAACGCAAGAGGAAGCTTGGACAAACAGAAGTTCCCGAAAATCCAGCAACACCGGCATATTCATCCTCGGACGCAAGCCTCTGCCACGATGAGCTGGAAGATACGATGCTGACTCATAATACCGAACTTTTCGTACAACGACCGGAAGATCGAGGTACAGACCCTTTACCACATATAGTCGAAGAAAACTTTAGTTTCTTTAAACCATTTAGCCTTGATGGCAAAGCATTCCTTCGGCTTGCTCAGGTTTTGGCCGACCAAGTCATCATGCAAAGTTACCCAATTGCACTCACATCAGAGACTAACGTCACGGGCCTACAGTGCAAATGGGCAGAGAGAACCAGCCTCATAGATGACCTGATCTCTCCAATCTTGTCACGAATATTTCCTGGGATTACGAAATGCAGCCTGAAGCAATTCTCCGCCATTAATCAGACCTCCAATGCTCAACAGGTAGATCTCAAGGACATGGCTGTTCTGCAGAGTGCTGCGCAACGATACTTATCGCGTCAGTTGAAAGACGTCATCGATGAACCATACGGGATCTTTAATGTCCAGCCCCCCTTGGCATGTGTACGTCGTGGGGATGCACCTATCGACCTAGCCATTTCCGCGTTGAAATTCTGGGAAGAGCTCAGTCTTGCACCTATCTCTGGTACCAAAGACGTCGCCGCAGTCTGTATTCTCCCAGCCTCGTTATTCGTCCAAGAACGGGCGTCATCGTTCTTGTCTGCTATCGGTGGCGCTTACCGCAGCTTGAAATTGGGTATGCATCATCTGTGCCTGGATGTTGGCGAGACGAGGAACGGTCTTGTGCCTATCTCGATGGGTAGTAGTGATTCTGAGAAAGAATCGTACGCCATTGGCGAAGCCTGTGAGCGACTCGGTAAGTGTCTGCTAGCTACCGTCCTCTGCTGCTTTGCTTACGATACGATGCTTAGGTCGCGAGCTATGCCAATCTACAGCCTCGGGTGGAACCTTCGTGATTTACATGGTCAATGCGTTCAACGAGCCAACAGCGATAGTCAGGCTTTGCGAAGCTTTCTTAAAGCTATTGGACGCATATGCGGGCTCGCTAGGGGAAGAAAATAATCAAGACACCATCAACGTGGTTCTGCAAATCATACCATTGAGCTTGATTGCGTCCACCGACACGCTTACAATCCCAAGCCCCGCTGTGTACAAAAAGATCGCTTTTGAGGTCTATGATAGATGTGCTCCTAATGCTGAGCTAGATCGTACGACACTAACGGCATTCTCTGGTGTATCGGCGGTACAATTAGCAAAGGTGATACCGAGAAGTATCAACCTCAAATTGACTTGCAGAGCCATTGACGGCTCTCTTGTTTCCGACAGATGTATCCATGTTTCGTACTGCTTCTCGACATCCTCACAGTGGCTTACTGCGTCTTGGACAGACAGTCTCGGTTGTCTGCAGTGGAACGCCTCGTTTTATCTTGCTATTGACGCCGAGGAGGTCTGGGCACAATTCTCGGAAGCAGCTCAGGACATGTGGCAGACTACGCTGGACATTGCTCGAGCTATGAACGCTCCATACCGGGTTTTCATAACAAGAGTGGGACCGATGCCGAGAGAGGAACATGACGGTATGTTGGGAGGAATCTCCGCGTGCGGCATAACGCTGACTTCGTCTAGTATGGGTATCATTGTGGAACCAAAATCATAGCCGAGCTCTGCTGACGCTACTCACAATCGAGAAAGACCCGCTGCTGCGATGTCCAAAGCGTGATTCGGCCTTGGTACCAGCTATGACCTCCTTAGCGACGCCTACAGTAACCACCTTCTCACCGACCCAGTCCGGTCACGGATCCACGCCTTCGGCGACTGCCACTGCCGCATACCCATCGACGCCGGCAAGTGCTTCGTTCGAGAATGACGCCGATGCTAGACTGGTTGATGTAACGGAGGGTACATGGGGCTTGAGCATAGGCTGCACTGCAACCCCTGACCTTGAATCGGAAACTTTCTCTCCTTTGTTCAGTGGCTATCTACTCAAGCGCATGGGCGCGCGGGATGAAGATGGTTTACTGACCTGTGGGGTCAATTTACTATATGCCCAAAGACCAAGCGAAGATCTTATGAAGGAGGTGCTGCTTATGTACGGCCATCTTGCTACGCTGGCAAGGATTCGAGGTATCGTGGATCCGGTGAAGAGCATACTGCCTTGGCATGTTGCTGCCGCCGTCAAAGCTCATGTTGCGTTGGGGGCTACAATGCGTTGGACTGTGGATTGATCAATGGGACAGTCCTCCCCCGTCAAATGCTGCAATGACGAGTCTACAACAGTAGTGACTATCGAGCCGTGGCTGTTATGGCGCAAGAGACTGAATGATAGGGAGTCAGATGACACCGTAGTATCTCTTTAGTTGGTCAACTGGAGGTTTCGAACATCCTCTAGTGTTCAATAGCCTCGTGATTAATTTCCTATGGTGGTACTAAAAACCGGAGCGGATCCTCCGAACGCTGGCAACAGAGGCTGTAGCAGTAGCTTTCGTTCAAGTCGGGGTCCCGCAAAGATATGAATGAATACATTGAACGTTTTGCCACTTTGGCGATGGGTCATCATTGGTCGTTCAGTCCATAGCCATTTCGTCAACACGTTACTCGCTTCTTACTCAACCAGCGAGCACCATGCCAGCGCATGGGACGTTATGCCAGGCCAAGACAGCGTGATCGCCTGATGGCAATGGAGAGATCCAGCAGTTAAGAGAGAGACTTCAAGCCTCTTCTAGATACGTTGCAAATCCGTATCATGTTCCAGCTCAGAAACAGGGGATCATGCCCTATCGTCATGTTTGTTGTTGCTACTTTTTTCGGCTAGTGTAAGCGCGGTTCCGTCATGGAGAAGACCGACGTTCCTTCCTCTTCCACACCACAATTGAGGGCACAACATGGTTGAGATAGCAGAAATGGACGCAAGCTCTCCGAAAGCAGCTATGAATGGAGCCGCTGTCGCCCATTGCTACTGCCCGAAAGATCGGATCAAAGCCTTCAAGTTGCTCGACGAGGAGAGGCAGGACCTGCTGAAGGTACGTTGCGCCTCCACTTGGTCAACGTATGTGCAAGACTGACATTATCGACTTCGTAGGAGCTTCTTGAAAATAACCAGAGTCTAAACCTCGAGAACGAGGCCTTGAGACATGAGATCGAAAGCCAACGCCGAGATGACGGCCTTGACCAATGCCGACTGCAGCTACAGAGCACAGAAATGCAATTACGCGCAGCCCACCGGTCAATGGTATGAGAATCCTGGGAATATCTTCAATGTCGTTGCTACGCTGGCATGCTAAACTCTTCCATCGGTTCAGGAGACTAGCCCATTTGTCTTGGTACTTGTTGACGGGAATGCCCATTCAGTAAGTGGCTCGTTTACGGATGAATATGGAGGTCATAACATTTCGGCATAGTTCCATGACAATCTGTTCCGCCATGGCGCTCTCGGCGGCGCTGATGCCGCGATCAAGCTTCGGGAGGCGATCGAGCAGCAGGTGGTTTGCTCTAACAAACCAGACTGGAAGATTGTCGTCCGTATCTACATCGATTTCCAGGGTTTGGTCGAAGATTTCGGAAAACTACGTAAACCCATTTCGGAATCTTGTCTACGGAAGTTCGTAGGAGGCTTCACTCAAGTACAACCTCTCTGCGACATTATCGATACGGGTCCAGGGCGTGAAGAAGCCTTGGTGAAGATCAAGGGTAAGTCAGACTCCATTCCCCGGCAAGTCGGAACATGCTCAGCTAATGCGGTTTCGGTGTCAAAAGAACAATGTGGCATCTTCCTAGAGAATGTGCAGTGCAAGCACATCTTCTATGGCTGCGCTTTGAACGATCCTTCTCTTGCCACCCTTGAAGCCTACAAATACGATCCAATCATCGCTTCATCCATTACATTGATCAAGTCGCAAGCTCCGGATGACACGAACATCCACGTTGCTTTCGAGCTGGTGGAGCTTCCGTCAGTCTTTCGATCCCTCAATGATGTTGAGGATTCTGATACTGGAGCTGGGGATTCTGCAAGTGGTGTTAGTGGACAATCACCGGCTGTCGCTAAGTGGGCTCGATATGCGCCAGATCGGGTTCGCACCGCTTCTACTCGCAACAATAATGGCCAGCGCGAACTGAACGGGCTGCCTGGGTCGAATTGGGATAGTCCTAAGAGGATGATCTTACTCAACATCAACAACCAGCGAGTCGACCCTCCTCGTCCTCATTTCGACCCGAAGAGCTTCGACATCTTCATGGCGAAATACAAGAACAAGAAGCTCTGCCATTTCCATTACTTGCTAGGCAATTGCTATGCTTCGAAGTGCTCTTATTCACACAAGCTTCAAGTAACACCCCAAGAGCTCGACATACTCCGATTCTGCACTCGGCGGCTCCAGTGTAGCGAGCTCACGGAGTGTCGAAAGATCAACTGTATCTATGGTCACATTTGTCCCTACGAGAAGACTGGATTTTGTAGTAAAGGGAGAGAATGTCTCTTCAGAGCAGTACACGACGTCGATCGCACAGCGGTCAGGGTGTGGAACAGAGAGGATGACGACGTGCCCTACACGAATGGATCGACTCACGTCCCGCTATCCCAACCGTGGGACAACCGTAAGGAAGCAGGCGAAGAGAAAGCAGAAGAAGAAGGAGAAGAAGAAGAAGAAGAAGAAGAAGAAGCAACGAGCACGGCAACAAGGATCCCGATCGGAATCCCCTCCCGCCGTACCCGCTCACCATTCCCATGGGAAAAACCAAAGGGAGCGAGCGAGGGTCTACAAAGCAAGCAGCCCGCCGTTGAAGTGTTGTTTTCATATGCTGCACCCCTACCAGATCCCACAGAAACCATGCAGGAGAAGGAGAAGGCTGAATTGGCGTACAAGCACTATTTCTCGAAGAAGTAATGCTGGCATGACCTCCATGACGACCATCACCACCACCACCATTTTTCGTCCACAGAGACAGAATTTATTTGAGGGTTGGGAGGGCACAGAGATTTTGTTTCTGCTGTACGATGTTTTCGGAAGCGGCAAACCTCTTCTATCTTGTTTTCATTTCAAGCTCCTTGCCAGGCCAGTATTCACCTGCTTTACAGCCCGAATACTCAGGCACACGATGTGCCTATTGCTCAACAAACACGAGCCTCTCTGTTGCTGGCTGATTCATTTTTCCAGTCCCTGGCTTTCGAGTCCAGAATGTACTTTTAATCCATGCTAAACCAACCCTTCTACAAGACCTCCTTTTTTTGCTATTCACCTACATCCCTTTTAAACATAACCATGAATACTCCCCCATAACGAAACTCACACACCGTTGACGAGGTATAGTAGACCGAAGCTCCCGCACCAACGCCGCGGCCGATGGGTCTGCTGCTATAACACTGCTCGCCCATTCACTTCACGGCCTACTCGTCGTCTCAGATCCATTTTCCCTGACCAGGCGGTGGTAGAGAGTTCTCTCCAAGACAACTTACCGAATGCCTTGTTAGCTTCTTGATGGATTGGCAGGTGGTTCGACGGTCATCGCGAGAACACTGATGTCGGGTCTTGGACTTGAAGAAGGGCGGGAGGATTGCGAACAGAAGCGTCCGGGAAGACGAGTCGTCCGCGTCTCAGGGAAAATCACGTTGATTATTATACGATGAATGGTAAATATGTGCAAGCATTATAACGCTGGGTATGAACCACCTCCCACCACCCTCCATCAGATCCTCTCCCTCGCCGTCTCAAACCTCTCCAAGTCCGGTCTCCCACCAACCGGCATGCCCTCCAGCCCGTGCACTTCCGGCCCTTCACTCCCGCCAAGCTGCCCGTCCGCCTCCTCTCCCGGCGTGCGCAGCCCGCGGTAGTCTTTCAATGCCACCGTGCTTGCGTTCACGTCCTCGTCGCCGAGAGCTTTGAGCTTCAGTGGTGTGTTCTTGACTCCTGACGTGGCGGGCTTGTAGGCACCGAGGTAATCTACCGTTGGACTTCCTTGCTGAGCAGTGCTAGTGTCATTCGTGGCGGTTGACTCCACAAGCTGGTAGTCACCAGGACGTACTAGCTTTGCTGGGGGTATTTGGTCGGCGTTACCGGATTGGCCTGTATCAGTGACGGTGCGGTGGTGTGAGCGAGATATTGACTGCCGGCCCGACTTGGGAGAGTATGGCGACCTGAGCCCATCGGCCGCGCCATCATGTGTTGCTCTGACCGGCGTCACAGTCTCCTCAACCTTATCGGCTCTCTCCTCGCGCACCATTGTGGCCTCATCATGCTTGCTCCCCCAAGAGCCCCATAGACTCATCCCCCAGCTCCTCCCCTTCTTCTCCTCCTTCGGAACACCACTGAGACATCTCCGCCCAGCCAGTGCAGAGGGCGGCGGCGCATCGTCGTCCCCAAAATCCTGGTACCCCCTTGCCATCTCGTTGATGCGTTGTTGCTGCACGCGGCGTTTTTCTTTCGCGTACTTTCTGTCCCATTCTTTCTTTGCGGCGAGCCATTTGCGCACGGGGCCCGGCTTGATGACGCCGATTTCGTTGGGGGAAAGCTGCAGGGCGGGCATGGAGGACGCAGATTCAAGGGGGAAAATGGTGCCATGGCGGTCGACTCGTTGGCGGATCATGTTGTTTTGGAAGGGAGGGAGGGGCTGTCCTGCTTTGCCGACCGACTCTTTTGCCACTATGCGTACGTGGGCGACATCGGTTTTCCTCTTTGGCTGGGCCTGGGCTGGCTTTCTCATGTTGGAAGAGTCGCTGTCGGTGTTCGACCCGGAAGAGATGATGGACACGGCATCGTCATCCATAATGTTGATCTCGGTCTTCTGCGCCCGGCCGAGGGCCCAGGCACCGAATTGTGCTACAGAGCGGAACATGTATTTCGCTGGCCTGGTGAAGCTGAGGGTCGGGGCGACGTGGCATAAGTCATCCCAGACCTGAAGCTGCACGTCGGTGGGCTTGTATCTGTGGATTAGATCACGGGCTTCCGGGTGTTCGTCTAGAAAGGCTTCACTGGGTGGGTATCCACATGGGTTAGCGGCCTTGTGCGCGAGGTATATTTGTTCATCTCTCAATAGTTCGCCGCCTCCTGTGAGGATGAGTAGGGGAGGCAGACCGCCTAATGAAGGAGAGAGTATGGGTGAAACCAGCGGATGCGATAGTAGTTGGTTGGTAGTGTACATTTGGATTTGGTCTTTGACATGCACCAATCTCGCATCAAGCATGATGGATAGATCATGGCCAGGCCCAGGAATCGTGTCACCTAGTTCTTGAATATTGACATGTTCGGTAGGATGCGGGTTGTGATCCTCTGAAAACCCTTGGACAGCTTCCTGCGTTGCCTTTCGACGCTCTTGCTGTGTAGACTTCCGGGGCAAACCGTCTCCAACGGCTTTCTCGACCGCGTGTAATGCAATAGCCTCCATGTCATCCACGCTCGGTGGTGGCCAAGCTGCTGAGGGTTTGTGGAAGAAACCATGGGCTGGTATGTAGTCATATCGACCATCGCCGCAAAGACTAGGAAAAGAGTGGGTCAGATCTACCCATGGAGAGATGAGGATCGCCCCGGCTGGGAGTGGTAGATCTTGATCGCGGAGAGTGACGAGCACGCTTCAAAGAATTTCAGCCCCTTCTTCAAGTAGCTGCGTCCGGGACTGACCTCATTATCATGCCGCCTCCCGCAGAGTCACCAGCTAGAATGATGGTCGATGGATCTTGTTCAGTCAAGAGATAGAGGTATGCTGCCAGGCAATCGTGCAGACCACAAGGGAAAGGGAACTGTGGCGCCAGTCGATACCGTGCTACTGGTTGTCAGCATGTAGCGAACATGTCTTCCCATCTGATACTCACTGTAGCTGATCAGCTCTCACTATTTAGTATACCAACAAACCTTACTCACCGCGCTAAAACTCTGGCTTCCAACTTCCGGGCATGCCTCTGCATCTGATAGCGATGCTCATCAACGCTACCAAAGAAGTATGCGCCGCCATGGACGTATAACATGACCTTCTTGCTCTTTCCTCCGGCCTGCTTTCTCCTCGCGTGATGCGCCCTCATCTCGATCCATTCTGCCTTCAGTACAGTTCCGTCTCTTCGCCACTGCCACCACTTGCTCCCTCCGACCCTATCAATGCCCTTATGACCTAATTGCGCAATCAATGCGTCTGCCGAGCGTTGTATATGTTCTTGCGGGATTGTGACTTCGTCCACCTTTACCCAGCGCGGACAGGGAACCCATTGAGAGGTAAATGCTTGGAGGTCTTCAACGGTATGGTGAGAGGCGTAGAGAAGGAACCGACGGATCAGACGGAGGCCTTCATGGTAGGAGATGTGTGCCGTCGGTTTCCGGCGTAACGGTTTGCGATTAAGGTACTGGTGCTTCTCAACCTTCATCCACGCTTCCACGAGAAGAAAAGACTCACATGGTCGAAGTAGGTCTCGATCACGGTTGGTGTAACGGCGGCACCGACGGAGACGGTATTGAGCACCATGATTGATCTTCTGAGAGCTCAGTGGCCAGACAATTCCAGGCGGATTGTGGTCCCGTTTGCCAAAAACAAGTTGGGCATCTTCTTGGTGCGTATAGAGACACTGGGGAGGCTGGTCGGGCTACATCACTGGCCAATGGTGAGCAAGGAGCACTATGATAGGTAGTGATCCAAAATGCTGGACTGTCATCTCGCGCGAAGACTTGTCTCATAAATTTCGCGGGCAATCGCGAAATCTGAAGAGAAATCCAATGAACGTATCGGGAAAGCTCGTTGGAATTCAATCTCCGCTAAATCCGAGGCTATATTTTGTCTTTACTGACATACGGCTTGTATCTCAAAGAGCACAATGACTACCAGGATGGCCCAGGATGGCGTACAGCTGGCACCCGAGCCGCAAGGAGGTGTAGCCCTGCCACCTTCGCCAGGCAAGTCGAATGCGCCGCTTTCTTCCCCACAGTGCTGAGAGTTTCCAGAAAAGACCGCCGCGAAATTCGACCTATCCATCGCTCTTGCCCTATCCTCCTGGTCCGCCCTCACCCTCGCTGTTCAAAATTCATGGGGCGGACCCGAGACTTCCGAGAAGCGTGATTGGTTTGCCGGCGCTATCTCTGACCTCTTCGCCACTACACCTGATGCCGATGTGGAATATCTGGAGGAGTTCCTGCTACAGGTCATGAATGACGAGTTCGATGTGAATGTCGAAGACAATAGCGGGGAACAGGTTGCGGCGAAGATTGTGGGGCTGAGGAAGATGACTCTACAAGGGGACTTCCGGATGGTCGATGGGATGTATGCGCAGTGGGTGGAGAGGCAGAAGAAGGGCGGCGAGATGGTGAAGATGCAGCATGTGGTGGGAGGTGAAGACGATGATGATACGGCTTCGGATAGTGGCGATGAAGAGAGCGACGAGGATGAAGATGGGGATGTAGCGATGGATGAAGCTCCGGCGCTGGTGAAAGCTCCAAAGGAGAAGGTCCAGCCCAGAATCGATGATGAAGGCTTTACGGAGGTTGTTGGGAAGAAACGACGATAGCATATAAGGTACCAGCGATTCACGATCTTCCAAGATTCATTGTCTTGCGTCAAGGTTTGCTCGACCTCCAGAAAGCCAGCAAAGCCGTGATGAAACATCATCTCCTTGTTCCCTAAGTAACATCACCTCCTTCTACCTCTAAGTTCTTTACCAGCCAGGGTAAATATGGTGAACTATATAAGTCTCTCCGTCCCTCCAGTTCCATGTTCTCTGGACTCTTCCATTGCTACATCCAGATAACCCAGTATCTTGCCTACCTCTGGCCTAATTTCGATCTCTCAACGACTTCCTCTTCAACCCCAACCACCGGCAACTTCCAAATCGCCAAAATGGCGCCTCCTCACACTTTCGCATCATGGCGATGCTGCAAATGCCACCATTCGAACACCAGCCGCACCAGCCTCTGCTCGAAATGCGGTCACCGCGGTCCCCCTGCATGCTCGGATTGCAAGGTCATTGAGAAACTAAACAGCGTGTGGCAACGGTGGCTCCATGCATTAGTATAAACCTCTTTGGCCGAGCTGACGAGCGCAACCACCTCCTAGCCTGGCTAACTGGGTCATCTATTTGCCTGGCTTACGCTAAGGTAGATCTCGAAGGGCGAAACGTCTGAGCGACAAGCGCAACAACTCTTGCCGTCTACCATATACGACTTAATCTTATTCTTTCCTATTTTTTGCGCCGTCACGACCACAGATCTGGCTGACGGAGCAATTCCTCCATCTCTCCTGGATACCCAACTCCCTTCTCTCCCATCTTCCCTACCTCCTCCCACTCCCACAAGAATTTTTGACCCTCACACCTTCATCCACTACCCTCCTCAGCAGCAGCATCACACTCCCCCACCCGCTTTTGCCACCACACCACCCCTTCGCCCAGCTTCCCATTTTTGGTAGCATCAGCACGGGTATCATGATGAAGTGTGTATGACTGCTGTAGTGTAGCTGCTGTATTTATGGTTGGTGGCTGGGTCGTGGAGTGCGAGGCTAGTGCTGACAGCTATAAAATTGGGGTTGTGGGTGTGTTCCTGAGGTACTTCCCCGTGAGGAAGGAGGAGGAGAGAGAAGAGGGAGAGGACAATAGATATGGAGCTGGGCTGTATGATTGAGGGGGAGGAATGGGGGTAGAATGCGGAGTGATTTGAAGTTGTGAAAAGCATAGAAGGCCTGCGGTGGGATTCGGGACACTAAACATGGTACGAATGTGTGTGTAGATTTCACAGAAACCAGCCCAGCGCAATCAACGAAGATAGCGGCGAGAGACGGTGGGAGAGACCGTGAGGTGCTGGTAGATAAATGATGAGAACAGATGTTTGTATTCGGAGCTATTGGAGCAGGAACGTTACCGCTGTCTGCCAGAGAGACTTGAAAGGCGTTTCTGTAAGGATTGCAGAGTGGACTAGCACCCACTGGTGCCAGGGCTTGGACGCTGTGTACATGAAGATCATTTTGAAAATGTATTCATTGTTAGAGCGAAGGCTAATGCTTTTCGTGATCCAAGAATTCCACTTCGGAACACTTTCAACTTCCTAAACCAGTGACCTCATTTGCACGTGCATTCTCTCGACATCTTGACTTAGGACCATAGTTTGCTGGTTGGTTTTAGTAATTGATTACAAACATGCGAGTTCGTCGCTCTAGCAAGTGTAGAAAGGAGTGTCGCCCCAAAATCTCTTAGCTTAGATTGCCTCGATCGTCACTATTTCATGGACGATAATCGCTTGAACGCACAACGAACTCGCACTCACGTCGAATTTAAATAAGAACCGTAATACGAGGTTTTGTTCTTGTTGACGATTGGCTTCCACATTTTCGTACTGTCAAATACAGTTGTCTATGCTGTCACCCAAAAGAAGTTGATGGATTGATGGACAATCGGTTAGAAGTTGGCACATGTCGATCGCTGCAAGACTCTGGCCTCTTTTCGCGAAAGAAGGTGGTCCCGCTTCGCGGAAGAAGGCCGACGCGGACGAGAGAAAGAGACCAGAGAAAGGGTTCACTCAAGATCCTCCACATAATTTCATGACTTCTCCATTCGTACCGTGTCCTCCACTGTGTCGATGCTCTCCATTCGATACTGCTTGCTGCCCATCTGCCGGGTATCACATCCATTCTTCTCAAGATACGCCATGAATTTGACATCTTCGCTCGTGATCGTATCCTGCCCAATGTGCGGCAGTAAGAAGAATGCTAGGAAGGCACTAAAGATGCACAAACTCGAACTGACGAAAAACGGAACTTGCCCTCCGCGGATACTGGATTTGCCGCCTGGAGCATTCTTCTGGATGATTGGGAAGACATAGGTTCCGACGAAAGCACCTACCTTTCCTATAGTTGCAGCGATGGCATAATATTGCCCACGGATGGCTGTGGCGCTCGTCTTGGAGGCGACCAGTCCGATGTTGTCGCCAGCTCACCAAGGGAGAGGAAAATGCCATACACGACAACAAAGCCAGCAACGTGTTGGCTTGTGGCGAGCTGACCGTATGCGCCAGACATAATAAAGCCAACAATTCCTTGGCAGAGTACACCGATACCAAGACAGAGGCGTGGGCCGATCATATCGCTGAGGAAAGCACCCCCAATAGCACCCGGAAGGTAAAATACGTTGACCAGAGTATTCCAGCCAAACGACTTCCACAAGGAGCTATCTTTGCCCAAGATCAAGCTAATCCATTCGGACGAATATATACCAAAGGAGTACGAGGAAAAGTCGTAGATGAACCAGATCAGGGAGACAATCGTTAGGCGGAACCAGTAGAATTTGATGATCAGCCACAAGGGGAATTTGGTATCTTTCATGGTCTCTCGCTTGAACTCTTCGGGCTCCATGAGCTTGAGACGGAGGTAGAAGAGAGATAGAGGAGGAATGACGCCGAGACCGAGGGAAAAGCGCCAAGCGACACGGAGGTGGTTTTCATTGGTGATCAGGACGAGTATCATAGGGATCAGGGTGGACATTACGAAGCCGATGTCGATTTGGACGTTTGTGAACATGATGAACCATCGATTCCTATGTCCTGCTTTCATTTCACAGGTGCTTTCCGCGCATGCGACGCTACCAGCTGGATATTCCCCACTAAACTTCGTGTCAGCGTTGATAAGGTTGGATGCCGATGATTATGCTCACCCAATGCCGATACCGATCAGGAATCGAAAGGCATAGAGACAAGCGAAAAGCCCCATGACACTATTGTGAGCCCCGTATGATCCCGCCGACAAGGCAGCGAATAGAATCAAGATGATGGTCGGAGCCAACAAGGCCCATTTGTGGGAATAATGATCCGAGACCCAGCCGAAGAACAGTTGACCGACAACGTTACCGGCGAAAGCGAGGGAAGCCACGTTGGATTGGGCGGGGGATTCTGAGTAGGCTTTGCCGTAGATTTGGCTCAGCATCGTGTTCACCTGGCCAATACCTCTGCGCAATGCGATAGCAATGATGCGCCAGTGTGTCCCCAGAAGTTAGTCACTACCCATTGAGATAGCCCTCAGAGAAGAGACCAGCACCGCAAGCAATCGTAGGCCAGCTGCGTTCCCAGCGACCCTTTCCCGTTTCTTCGAGCGGCACGTCAGTGGCCAAACGCTCGGGAAAGTCATCGAGCACCTTCGTGTCCGAGCCTCCTGGGAATTTCATGGTCGCCGCCGATGATCTTCTGCAGATACTATAGAAGGGGCTTCAGGGCGGAGAGCTCGAGATGGAGTGGCGAGATTCGAGAATGATGCTGATCGCTATTGGGCAGAGGAAGAAGGACGCAACCCCCCGGCGTATGTAGATTAAGGTCACGATGAACCCTCTCAAGTCAACCATGGGACAGGTGTAGGGGAAGGCCGCCGATTAGGACTCCATCCGGTCGAGCTCCAACATCCAGATGGTGTACGGTGTAGACGTCAGTAGTTCCGGGTACAGCTCTTGACCAATGTTGCTGCAACGTGGCAGCAGCCCAGCCGATTCCATAGCCCTTGAAAGGCCTCCCTACCATGCTCCACAATTCGGACGAGCTCGAGCATGGGATCTTCAAATCGCGGACTGCACGGTGCATAGAAGTACACGCCCGAAAGATATGGATCGAGGATCAAAAGCTCGACTGTCTGTTGACCAATCATCGTTGTCGAATGCTCTTGACCAAGCTTTTGGAGGCGCGATCCGGCGCAACAGTCACGCTTGCAAGTGGCTCCTTCCTCCATTCGCTGGCAGTGGTCGACTCTCGGCCTCTGCGCAAAAGGCTCTCTAGCAAGTGGATACATGCTTGAAATTCCAGGCTTATGTCAGGGCCGCCGCCAGTATTCTTGGAATCTTCGACCATCAGGTCGATGAAGGTGCTCTCGAATCAGAGGATCCACATTCCATCAAAGCAAAAAGATGGCAAGATTCATTGGAATTCCTACTGATTCTTCATGGTCAATGTTCATCGAGCTGTAGATTCCGGTCGAACTGCCCTGCGTCTACCCATTTTATATGGGTTTAGAAGACATGGCAATGGCTGCCTTCTGTCTTCATGAGGACCATGATCCACAGCATCGCATCCAGTCCTCAGAACTCTCCATCAAACAACCACCTCACCCTCTCCACGGCCTCCTCCCCCCTCCCCTCCGCCTTCGTGATTCCCGCACCCGCCCTACTGGCTCCTTTATAAATCTCAGCCCTCACCACGCTCTCATTCTCCTCCCTCCCTAACGCTTCCAAAACCCTCCCCACCACTCTCCTTGCATTCTCCCCGTTCGCAACCATATGGCCCATGACCATCTCCACACTGACCCCCTCATTCGTAGCATGCCAGCTGTCGTAGTCCGTACTCATGCAAACCAGACTATACGCCATCTCAGCCTCTCGGAAAAGGCGGGCTTCGGGCGCGGATGACATGTTGATGATAGAGCAGCCAAAAGAGCGGAACATGAGCGATTCGGAACGCGTGCTGAAAGTGGGGCCTTCGATGCAGATCAGTGTGCCGGAGGGGTGGACGACGGGGGAGGTGGCGCCGGATAGAAGATTAGGGGCCGAGAGCGTGCGGTTTAGGAGGGCCGAAAGGAGTGGGTCGAAGGGGTCGGCGAGAGAGACGTGCCCGACGAGGCCTTGCTCGAAGAATGTAAAGGGCCGGACCTGTTCGCCTTAGCTTCCGTTATCGTACCCGTAGTAGCAATGGTATTTGTAGGAAGGTGCGCTGGCTTCGAACGAAACCGTTCCCAAGTGGCTCGCTTCATTGTGCCCTCCTCATTCTCGGGTGCGAGACACGTACCCCTTTTGTCCAATCCACCAGCCCATCCGGCACCACGAAATCCCTCGGCCTCACCTCCTCTTTCAGGCTGCCAACCGCGCTGAACCCGACCACACATCGGACGCCCAATTTCCGCAGACAAGCGACGTTGGCGCGGAAGGGTACTTCATGCGGGGCGTACTCATGATGCAGACCGTGGCGCGCAACAAAGGCGACGACAATGGGCTTGGAGGATGGATCGGGGGGGCGGTAGGATAGAACGGAGATTGGGGAGGAGGGGAGGCCCCATGGTGTGGTGGGTGGAGGAAGGAGGGCGAGGGGCGTGAAGGGGGGAGAGGGGAGGGATGTGAGCCCGGTGCCGCCGACAATGGCGATGGATATACGGTCTAGGAAATATCAGTGGAGTCTGGAGGGAGAGGGAGGGGAGATCTACCATCGTAGGTTGTTGGGAGGGTGAACATGGTGGGGTTGTTGGGCGGGGATGGTGTGGGACACGGAAGCTGCGATAAGATGGAGGAAGATGGAAAGAGTTTCAATGTGGATCTTGCCCAGGAAAAATGGCGTGATAAGGTAGCATTCACGACGTATTATTCTCAAATGAAATTCAAGTGTTAAGAGACTTTAGCTAGTACAATGATGGGGATTACCCGAAGTGGGAATGCTCCATGCTCTTGTTGTTACATTTCTATATTCTATACCATCTACCGCGCTCACTGTAGGCTCATCCCCGCTCACTCCCTCTCAGCCGGACAGCTTGCCCATACTTCTGCAGCTTGGTGATCAGTGCGTCGCCTTGCTTGACCACGTCGGTATACTGCTTATTCTTGTCGTCCGGGCGATTGGTTTCAATGATGTTATTAACCCGGTCAATGGTACAGGGGATACGGCCGGCGGCTATAAATTTGGCGAGATCACTGAATTCCAGTCAGCATGCAAGGTTATCATAAGGGAAGGGGGGAGGTACCGATCAAGGAAGTCAATAGAGATCCCAAAGGCTTTCGCCATGCTTTCCAGCCCTACAATTCGATAGCTTTGCAGCAGTTGCTGATATCCCCGTAATCTCATCTCGCGAACGAACCACCCTCTATGCTCGTACAGATACCGATCTTGACTTAAGAAATTTTCTTCGACGGCCGCGAGAGCGAGGAAGAAGGATTGGTAGTTGCCTTCGTATAGACTCCGTACTAGGCCAACAAGAGGCGTGAAGTCTATCGGAGCTTCGGCCTCCTGCGGTGCCGTGGATGATCCAATAGCCGTGAGGTTGACGGCTGCAGGCGCTGGTGTAGGTGTCGCAGCAGAGGCATCCTTCATATCCTCGTCACCTGCACCAGGACCAGCTGACGCTGCACCTGACAGCGCAGCGAGTTTGTCCTCGCCATCTCCAAGAATTGCCCGTATCTCTGGAGCATCGACAACTTTCGACTTGAAGTCCACGCGCTTCAGCGAGACGGAGCCTGCCAGGACGGAATACACTACTAGCGAGGAGTAGGAGCAGAGTTCGTAGCTTGTGAACGTCGAGAGGCTGTCGAGTAGTAAGGGAGCAGCGAGGTTGTATGAGCGGACGGTGACCAAGTGAAGCCCTTGGTATGCCTTCAACCGATTCCTTCGATCCCAGTCACCGCCACTTTCGACCAGGGTCTTGGCGCGCTCGACGTTCTTCTTGACCAGCAGCTTGTCGTTAAAGAAGATGCCTATGCGGATAATAGCAAGAACAATGTCAATGCGCGTGCCGAGGATGCCGGTCTTCTCAAGGAGGGTCTCGTAGGCAGCGAGGGATTTGTCCTATTCGCAGATAATCATAAGTTAGCTATCATAACATCCGTAGCCTCAAGAGAAAAAAACTCGAAGATATTCATACCTTATCGCCTATTCTGGCGAAGAATTCCGCTCGTTTGCCCTTCGCAGCCAGCACCTCAGTCTCCCCAGCTTTCTCCGTTGCCTCTTCTTCCTCCTTCCGGAACCGTTCTAATTCCTCGTCATTGTCCACTCTTAATCGCTCATATAGTGCTTCATCCCAAGGTAACGTAGCATCGATACTCCTCCTTCGACTGCCAAGAATGCTAACAGTTGGAGGGGGTTTTCGTGAGCTAGGGACAGAGGATTTGCGTGCTGAACCTTCGCCAGAGGTGTTTAGAGTACCGTCGGTGGGATGGGCGAGGTAACGATACAGCGGCGCCATCTTGTGCTCAGAGATAACATCTCGGAGTTTGCAAAGGGCAGTCTGGCGCGAGGATGGGGTGGAGGATGTATTGGTCAGGGTGAAGATTTCCTGCGTAAGAGAGAGGTCTGGATATTTGGCATATTGGGGGTCGGAGCCCATGATCGACCACACGGGTGAATTGGTTCCTCGACTACTGGGACGCTAAAGGCGAGGGTGATATTTGTGATGGACGTTTGAAGGTGGAGTTGATCAGATTCCTTCCTCCAAAGCTGGCAGGCCCGATGGGTGAGCTACAATGCCGATAGGGCTGTTAGCGCTGCCAAGAGCGGACATATTCCGCTCCTTCTCAGGAACAAACAGTGAAGACCAAGAATCACCATACTACAGTATAACAGGAAATTGATCGAAGGTGTTGCAATACTTCTTGAATGGTTGGAATAGCGATTTGGCAGCCCGAAGAAAGAACAGTCTCACTTATGGTGTCAGCTATTGAGTTGACAGCTGTCGACAATCCGAGGCACAATAGCATCTTGCACCATGCCTTCGGCGGGCAGCAAGCGGTCTTTGGAGGAGGAGAATGATGATATTACGGCCATTCGGCCAAGGAAGCGACCAGTAAATGGGAAGAACATTCCGCCACAACCGACCAATCCCAAACCGGCTGACAGCGCTGTCCATCACAGCTCTGGTCTAACCCCTGAAAGCCCTCAGAAGGAATCAAAACTCCCGGCAGATGATAAGACTCTCCAGTCAGATAAGCCTCACATTATGCCTTCAGATACGCAACGTCCGCCGAAGCGTCCCGCAAACGACGAAGACCCTGAGCCATCCAGACCTCGCAAACGTCCTGGAGCTGCAGCTCGCATTTCCAAGGAGGATAAAGAGGCTGTTCTAGCTAGGCAAAAGCAAAGGGAAGAGGAGGCTCTAAAGGCCGCTACGACAAGAGGTGTGCATGATGCGGTTCGACAACATTACAACGCTGTACCCCAGCGTGGAAGGGACTGGCGAAGTACGGAAAGTCGAATCAAGGGTCTACGGAAGTTCAACAATTGGGTCAAGAGTACGCTGATACATCGATTCTCGCCCCCTGACAGCGATCTGGCCCCCCCCATAAGGGTCTTGGATCTTGGCTGTGGAAAGGGTGGAGATCTTGGTAAATGGCAGTCAGCGCCGCATCCGCTCGACATATACATCGGGATCGACCCTGCAGAGATTTCGATAGATCAGGCGCGAGATAGGTATAAGGAAATGTCAAGGGGCGGCCGGGGTGGCCGTGGAGGTGGCGGAGGTTATCGAGGAAGCAGACCACAGCGAGCATTTGATGCGGAGTTCATTGTGCAAGACGCTTTTGGACAGTCCATCGGTAAGATACCCATCATACAAAATATAGGGTTTGCCGAAGATGGGGGCTCCCGATGGGGCGGTGGAGGCTTTGATGTCGTATCTATGATGTTTTGCATGCATTACGCCTTCGAGAACGAATCGAAGGCCAAGGGCATGCTGGCGAACGTCGCTGGTAGCCTAAAGAAGGGTGGGAGATTCTTGGGCGTTATTCCCAATTCCGACATTATACGAACGCGGATCGAGGCTTTCCATAAGCAGGGGCCAATGAAGCATACATCTTCTGCAAACAAGGGTAACGACAGAAATGGAGCTCTGAAGTCCCCTCAATTGAACAAAGTCAAATCTTCCACTGATGCCACGGGTCCTGTAGAGAAAATCAATGGCGAAAAGCACTCCAATTACGAAGGCGGGTCACCATCTTCAGAGGAAGCCGCGCGAGAAGCTGAAGGCCGAGAGGACAGATCTCATACCGCAGCTCAGGACGGGGAAAACAGCAAGATAAAGGACGACGTAATCGCAGAGTGGGCCAATAGCATCTACAGAGTACGGTTCCCTGGCACAACGCCCGAGGACGGTGTCTTCAGGCCTCCATACGGATGGAAGTATAATTACTTCATGGAGGAAGCCGTGGAAGAGGTTCCGGAATACGTGGTGCCCTGGGAAGCGTTTCGAGCGTAAGCGCCCAAAGGCCGTGGCTCGATGGCATTACACTAACACGTTCTATCCCAGACTGGCAGAGAGCTACAACCTGGAACAGCAATACCGCAAACCTTTCGCGCAAGTGTGGCAAGAGGAGAAAGAACATGATGTCTATGGACCGCTGAGTGAGCGGATGGGTGTTCGCGGTCAGGGTAGGGGGGCATTACTGGTCAGCGACGAAGAAATGGAGGCTGCCAGTAAGTCCCTGCCACGCATTTGCGGCAAGAATGACTAACAATGTGGACCACAGGCTTCTATCACGCATTCTGTTTCTACAAAGTCTAAAGCAGTACCAGCCACCGATATTGCGCCTAACGCCAGCGCATGACCGGTAAAGCTTGGCAAGAGATGCATGTGTAAACGCTCTGTTGTCTCACAGCTGCCTTGAAATCGGAAAGCCGCATGAAGTGAGGCTTTTTGGATCAGTTCCGAGATCATCGCGTCGATTATAGCCCCCACAGAAGGCCATGCGGCATCGAATGAGACATTATTCCGAATCCTTACACAGCAACTTTCGATATAACGGCCAATGTATCGATTTCAACGTCAACTTCTGCATCCATCGTCGATAGCATCAGGGGATAATCCTTCAACAACCAACCTATGCGATCACGTCCTAGAATCGGGACACGCTCAACATGATAACAGCTAGCTGTATTCCCCCTTTGAGCTCTTGCACTACAATCTTGCACACCAGAGGATGTGCAGCCGTACTCGAGCAAACACAAAGTGAGCAAAGCGTTACAATCATGAGGCGTACGGGGATTTGACACGGCCAGGTTTATCCAAGGCATCTGGCAGAACGGTGAGAGCGGTAATCGCCCAAGTTCTCGATAGCAATGACGCTGATGTACGCTGCTACCATACGGCGCTCCGATGTTTCGTTTCAAAGCGCGTGAGGGATGTTGTACTCATCAATAACTCCTGTCCTTTCGCCTTGCCGGCTAGCGCATAGCCTTCTCGTATTCACCTGTTTTGCCATATGCGACTCAAAGCTTCAGTTGAACCGTTGATATACTTTTGCTTTGCTCAGATGGCATCAAACGGTCGGACGATGATGATCCTCATGCTTGCATTGGTCCTACAGTGTTCCGGTCGCCGAGATGAACCGTGAGCCGCTTCATCCAAAAGTGGCAGTACGACACTACTATGACCAAGCCATTATCGAGCGGTCCATGGTAAGCCAACTGAGTCATGTTTCACCCTCTACTGGGCTCATGAGGGCGGAGGGCCTGAGTTTGTCATATGAGTGGTGAAAATTGGGACCCCCACAGTTGCCCCAGATGAGAGGGACGCTTGGGATTGCTTGAAGTTGGAAGTCGTTATAGGCGCGCCAAACGCCCGATGGCGGCTCGTTACCCGACACGGCACTAATTCACGGTAACACATCTGGCTTCTACGACGTATTCCCTCCCCAAGGTGACGTCCAATTGTTTCCGCCTTTATTTATACCATCCATTCATCAGCTTTTCTTGAGCCCCGTCCCCCCATATGCGCAACGAGCTCCGCCTTTACCATCCATGTCACCGATCTCTACGTGACCCTTTTTAATTGGAGGCTCCCAAGGCAGAGGAAGGCAAGCAGGTAAATCGATCGTCCATCTGATAGGTACTTTTTAGTGGCAATCTGTTTCAACCCCTTCACGGCCCAATGATCATTCCCGATCGTGGGTTGCTTTCCTCCATCTCTTAGTCCGCTTCTTATATTCGACCTCCCCTCGTAGGTCTACTCTCGCACCGTAGGTACCTCCATGTTGTCGCCGCGAAAGAATCACCTTCTCATTGCCATCATCTCCCTCGTCTTTACTCCTCCATAACCATCAATCAAATGCGGCTACCTCCGACTCTCTATGCTGTCGCTGCGACATGTGGAATACTGTCCATTGTCGTCGCCTCTCCGATTCAGGGTTTTCTGGACATGTTCCGGCATCCCTCTTCGTCCAAGTCACTTGACGAACGACAATTATTCAACTGTACCGATCCCGCGGCGGACTTTTCGGAATATTGCTGGGCACAGTTGGGTCTTAGCGATTACTTGCTGAATCCGGATACCGGGTGGTTTGCGACGACACGAAAGTGCAGCACGACGAACGACGGGTCGAAGGCGTATGGATCAAACTGTTGCAAGCCAGATCAAACGTGGTCAACATGCTACCTCCATCTCGCACACGGTTTTGCCGGGGCTGAATGTTCCACCATCAATTCTGGCTCTTGCACGTACGATCCGACGCTCGCCGTTGACCCGTCCATCGCACCCAAAGTTCGTTATGTAATGAGAAATATCTACGGTAAATTCTTGTTGACTGTGACTGATCGAGTGGTTGCTGACGGACGAGCTAGTCGTGAATCAATTCTTCTCAACGTATTTCACGGCCTTGCAGTATGCGACTGGCCCAGCATCGCTGGCAATAAGTGCAATTGTCAACGAGCTGGATCCTCCAAAGCCAAAAGATACAGCGTTTCCATTGGTTGCCATACTGACTGCATTATCCTTCGGACTTGCTTTTCTAGGAGCGCCCACTTTAGCAGTTGGTATCCTCGATGCAACCTGGACGAATGAGGTCAAGTATGTTGCGCAAGCATTCATCATCAGCATGCAACAGACCCCTAGCTTGGCCAAAACACTCTACCCGTCCGGCACCGACGACTCCAAGACCGTTCAGATAGGACAACTCAGCACCGATCTAGGGACAACGGTTGACACACTCAGCCGCATGATCAACAACGCCGTCACATTGCTGATGAGTGACTTACCCACTTTCGTGCAGTTCGCCCAGAGCGGCAAATACTCCGGCATGACTTCCTTCTCCATTCCCAACGAGACCGTCGGCCTAGACATTGCCCTCAAAACCTACCTGTCCTCGATGGCCATGGGGGGAAACGGCTGGTGGGCGGATGCTTTCGTTGGCCCGTTTCTCCGAACTGATGACCTGTTCAAAGACTGCGTCTTTAATGACAACAACATCTGCGTGGGCAGTTTCGACAATGCAATGTACTTGAGCCCGGATACTGGCCGGATGTACAGCCTCTTGCACGGCGGCTCGGGCTTTGCCGACCGCACGCCGAACCAACTCGCCCAGGATCTCGTCAACAACCAGTGGGCGCCGCTGAACGTGCTCTTCGACGGTGCGTTCAACTGCACCGCCAAGGGCAAAGCGGGCACGACCGATATCCAGTTCACGTTCAACGGCACGCTGGACATTTCCTGCATATCGCAGTTGCCACTGTATCAGGGATGTAGTGCTGCAATGCCATACACAGTCTGTCCGTCCCCGTTCAAGAATGGCTCGTGCCCGTTTCAGACAAATCCTCCTTTCATGCCATGTGGATAGTGACCGGTATCGGCGTTGCGGCGGGGCCGTGATGATCCATCTAATGTGTTTGTCATGCATAGCTTCTCGGCGTTTTATCTTTCTTGGAAAGCGCAATCTGGACGGGCATAATAGCATAGCGTTTTGTTCGGATCGTAGACCAGGCTACGACTCGAGAGGGGGGGTGGCCCTTTTGCTCTTCGCTGCCTTTGTATAGATATAGACAGATATATATACCTAGCCCACTTCCACATTCACCATGCTGGATCCTCAATTTGCGAAAATCGCCCCTATACCACTATCACACACTTCGCAGGAAAGGCACACTTTAATGGCATGTGTGCGGAAGCAAAATCCTAAAGAAAAAAGGCGCTGGGACGGAGGCATACTTGGAATATCAAGCCCGGCCTCTGAAAATTCGAATAAGCTCATTATTATAATTATCGGGTAGAATACACCCCCTCATCCCACCTTCCTCCAATTACCTCTCCGCCCCTCTCCTCTGCTTCCGCTTCAGCCTCTTCCCTCTCCGCAAGATGATTGCCACCCTCTCCCCTCTCCTCATCCCCATCGCCCCTCTCCCTTCGATCACAACCCACCCCGCCTCCATACCCCCGCCCACCACCCTCCATCCCCTTGAGCGGATACACATCCTCCTGGCTCCCCCTCCCATGCGCCACCACCGTCCTCCCCGACGAAGTCGTGCGCTCGCTCGCTTTCCGCGCGTGGCTGCTGAAGAAGGAGGTCAGGGGCTGGAGAAGGGTGGTGAAGAGGGTGCGCATGACGGGCAGGCAGGCGCAGATGATGCCGACGCAGGGCTCAACGAAGGCGAGGGTTACGGCGGTGGTTTCGAGCCCTGGGTGGCGTGTGGGTTAGAGGTCTATTAGTTAAAGAGGTAGGAGGGGAGGGGAAGGGGGGTGGGCTTGCAGGTGAGGTCTACGTCGGTGATTTTGAGTTGGGAGGTCATGTATGTGCGGAGGATGCTTGATATTACGTCTCTGTTGTACCTATCATCAGTTGCTGCTTCTGATCGATTACGGAGCCAGACTCACGCGCTGCCGAGAATGAAGATGCCACAGACGCCGATCTTCTGCTGTAGCGAGATTCGAAGGTTCCAGAGCATCGGCAGCGGCAGGATCAGGACAGCACCGTTCAGCAAAGTGTTGATGGTGGCTAAACCGACCAGCGCGGGCACAAGGTCAATGCATTTGTCCCCAGAGTGATCCCAAATGGTATGCACAGGCCAGCATTGGAAGACGGTAGTGAAAAAGCCGGCGATAGCCCAGCCCACGAGGACGCTGGCGACGGCGTAGAGGGCGTATTTGAAGTAGAGGTTGTTGGTGGTGAAGATGCGGCGGTAGAGTAGTAGGATGCTGAGCTTGGTGCTGCCTGTGCAGAAAGGGTAGATGGCCTCGAGGACGTAGAGGGCTTTGCCGGCGCGAATGGCATCGGCAGGGCCGACGCGGACGATATGCTTGCCGAAGCCATAGTGTGCGCCTGTCGATTTGATTGTCAGGATGGATCGCAGCGGAGGGGAGAGTCTCTAATGCTCTTTTTATGGCAGAGAGGTTTTGAAGCTTACAGAACAGTATGGAGATGAACATTCCGTAAGCAAACACCAGCGCTAGAACGATCATATAGTCATCAGCGCCCAGCGCGAGTCTTCTGAACTTTCGAGATATGAGTCGCAAGGTTACGGCAAGAGTTGCGGTCACGATGAGGATGATGCTGCCCGCGACCACGGTCGGCGACTTGTCATCGTTCCAGTGGGCTTTTTCTCTGGCGACTTCCTCGGGACTGAAGGCACCAGCCATGGCAAAAGTACCGTTATGGTGCAATGAACATTTGTAGTATTCGACACACAGTAAGGAAACGAAAGAGAGAAGGATGCTCCCCACGGAAAGGGATCCATGCAGGGCATGTGTATGCTATTTGTAGCGGAAACACCTAAGTATCTTTGACCGAAGCCAATGTTCGCGACCTGCAGACTTCGCGGCTTGCGCTGAAGCACGGATCCCAGCTCTAGCTTGCTCATCACCAGGCTCGCAATCGGAAGATGGGATGCAGGAAACACGTAATTCATTTCATGCGTGCTGCTCCTTCCGACATTGTGCAGAACATCCACCCCACCTACCAAACGTGCCCACTGCATGACGCTGCCGTGCATCGCGGCTGCAGCGTTGGACGAGGGATTCAGGCTCGTCCAATTGGTCTATTAGACCTCTACCAAGGGGTCTTTGATGAGATGGATCATGGCGTTCAAGCAAGACCGATGCGACCAGAAGCGCACGCGTGAGGGAGTCGGAACGGCTCGTAGATTCAAAGCTTCAACCACATTCGAAACGCTCGATTGAGATGACGGCTGATCGACTTGCCGGTCCGTATCGACCGGGTAATCGTCGGGCCTTTACTCGGATCCAAGGGTCTCTCAAGTAGCTCAGGGTCCCAGGGTGTCTGCATGCCAAGCCACCCCGAACAGTAAACTCCGAGAGGACGGGAAGGTCGACAAGATATTACAAGTACCGTCGGTGTCACCAACTTATAACGCGCCGCATGAAGTGGGTCCAGCTGTCTAGCAGTCGGGGATCCTCCCGGGCTGCTGCGCCGACTCATACTCTTCCTTTGGTCACTCACATCGACATCACAAACAATCCTCTTCGGCGTTCGAACGCCAGTACATATTGCCTGCCGTCGTCCACCCACCTCCAACGGTGATATCCTCTGTTGCATCAACTTCGTGTTGGTTCCACGACACCGCATACCTGCGCGAAGGTGCACTCCTGGCGTGCTTGGAAATGATGGATACAAGCATCAACAAGCGGACACTGGAGGTCATCATAGTCAGTACTTCGTCAACCCCATTCAGGCGACTTTCTGGCTGACCGCATGCTTGTGCTGCAGGTCGGCGGTTCCATTGCAGGGCTCATGCACGGAGTGGTCCTCAAACGACTCGGTCACAATGTCCGCATCCTCGAGCGTAGCCCATCGGATCTCCTCCATGATCAAGGAGCAGGCGTAAGCGCGATGGAGAAAGTGCTGGAATTCCTTAGCAAGCATGACCTCTCCCAGCAGCCGCGATTCGTCCCTAGCGCGCAGATTCAATTCCTCGATCGGGCCGCAAACATTGTCAAGATATGGAAGGTCCCGTTGAGCATGACAAGCTGGAATACCTTGTACTACCGGCTAAGGGCCAACTTTGACGGTCTGGCCAGCGACTACGTACCTCGCACGGAAGATTTGCGCCGGGAACGAGATGGGAAAGTGAAATATGAGCATGGCGTTGTGGTCACGGGTCTTCAGTGTGACGACGAGGTCGCCACTGTGAGCTTCGAGGAACTCAATGGCCAAACGGGAAGTCTACAAGCCGACCTTGTCATAGCTGCAGACGGGCCAAGCTCAACCATTCGCAAAACGCTGTCCCCAGGCACGAGGCGCAAGTATGTCGGATACGTAGCTTGGAGAGGTACCGTTCTTGAGCGCGACGTATCGGAGAGTGCGAAAAAGGTCTTCAACCAAAATCTAACATACTACGTTCACAAAGGAGCCACCATTCTCTTGTAAGTTGGAACAGAGATTACCTTGATCGACCAACCGTGCTGAAGTTAAATTAGATATACGATCCCTGGCAAGAATGGGACGGTTGAGGCTGAGGAGCGACTGTTGAACTGGGTCTGGTACTGCAACTATATGGAAGGATCACCAGAGTTCGCCAAGATCATGACCGACAACGAGGGCCATCATCATCGTATCACCGTCCCTATTGGCAAAGTACGAGAAGACCCCTGGTCTGCCCAGAAAGCATACGCCCAACGGATCCTGCCCGCGCCGTTTGCAGAGCTGATCGCAAAGACCAAGGAACCTTTCATTCAAGCTATCACCGACGTGGATATCGTGCGGCCTTGCCACTTTGGCGGTAAAGTCTTGATCGTGGGGGATGCGCTTTCTACGTTCCGACCCCACGTAGGCTCGAGCACAAACCAAGCCGCACTGAATGCGCTTCTCCTTGAAAAGGCCATGAAAGGAGAGATGACGCTTGAGCAATGGGAACAGCAGTGCATGGACTACGGTCGAGTCACCAGCTTGACGAGTGTCGCTTGGGGCAACAAAAATCAATTCGGCTTCTGGATATTCTTATGGAGCGCCGTCTGTCTCCTTTGGGCGCGTCTTACCGTCGTGCTCAGGGCTCCTAAGTCTATTCTGCCGGCTTTCGGCTTGTGATTGGGTTTGACTGCTACATCTACTGTGAGATTCCAGAGTCAGTACGGCAATACGGTTATCGTATAATGTGTGAGATCTATTATAGTAGTACGAAATCTGGAAATCCTGCTGTAGTAAGTCGGTCCGATGATAGGATAGAAAGTACGAGTACCATCAAAGGTCAAGGATAAAAGAACATGGCGGATGCATCAACCTGTGAGTCTCCCTTTACCATGCCTCCCACTGAATGACTATGCCCTCTAAAAGAGATACTGTAGCGAGGAATACCTTATTGACATAGCACTTCAACAGGCTCTCCTTCATTCTCGTCCGCCGCCTTTCGAAACAGCCACAACTTCATTGCCGAACGGAATCAATGCTCGCTTTATTGAAAAGGAGGGTCAAGACCAGCGGAGGACACAACTCATTATCTTGACACGCTGATTTGTTCCGCCTCCATAGCTACGGGTACCTTTTCCATAGCACAAGATAGCCGCATACCCAGCCGATTAATCTTACCTGAATCATCTAACACTGCTCTCCAGATACGCACATCTTGATTTGGAGAGGCCATACACCGGCCATCGATTTTTCCAAAGTGTATTGCGCTGCAGATTCAGTTCCATACTCAACTAAGAATATACGAGTCAACCCAGACAGCGCAGATTCTCGAGTATACCGACGCTTATATCTGACTTACCTCGAAGCTCATGTTCACTATCCAACTCCGCATAAGTAGCATCCAAGCACCAACGGGAGCAACCATTTTCAATCACACCAACCATCCAGATCATGGCATTCACCACCTCAAACCTCAATAATCTCTTCTTCATAATTCGCCAGCACTACGCTCATTAAACCCAGCCCAACCAACCCCCTTCTGCATCTCCAAGCACTAGCCCTCCCCCCTCAACTCAGGCCGTGACGATGCAATTCCTTGGTACTGTCATCAGTACCACCTCCGTTTTTCACGCCACGCTGGTACCATAATCCATGCCCGCTACCGCCCCTGATACTACAAAGCCCCGTCACGCTTATCATCAGTTGACGCACCGCAAGCAGTACTCGTTCGAACACAGCCTGCTTCCCAGGCATCATTCAACGCCCATCGCCACCGCCGGTAGCCCCCAAGGTTCATCGTGTAGCCGTTCGTGTCCCATCTCTCACGAGTGCAGACTCACCGCTCCCCCCTGCAGCCCAGGCCTATCGACGAGTGATGGAGCTCTGATTCTCATGTGGGGATGTGGGTTTCCCGTTGTAGGGTTTGGGAGGGTTTTGGCCGATTTCTTGTGTCTTCAACACACCATACCATACCAGTAGTCCGTTTTCGTGGGATGCTTGATTCTGTGAACTGGTGCTTGGAGTGTCGATGTACGATATCAGTTCACCACCACCACCTCCACCACCTCCACCACCACCACCACTACCTACTATTACTTGGGTTTGAGACAGGAGTCATACACTACGGAGATGGGGAGGCTATTAGTTATTGATATCAAGGCCCTAATGCATTTTTCTTTGGTTGCTGGTTCGTGGGTTGGTGCTCAGTTGGAGTGATGATGTAAGATGAGGCTTTCCTGCTGTCGCTGTTGTTGTTGCTGCTGTATTGAGGGGATTCGAGAGACGGATTTGTGTTTGGAGATGTGGAGTTGTCGGTTCGTGGATATCAAAGATTCTGTTTGGGGCACGATATCCGGTTCATCGAGCATGAATGTGGTGTTGCTGAAGTGGTTCACATCTTCAGATGGTAGGCTTCTCTTGAACTGCGAGCCAAAACTCCCATTCCCTTACCGCCTGGAGCTCGCATGATCCCAGCATACAAGCTCCCAGCGCCACCGAAGTCTTCACTCGCGCTCAGTCCCATACTCCGCGTCTCCACTCTTTCCGCCACTTCGCCCGCCTCCCCGCTGCTGATTCTGCCTTCCACGCCACTGCTCCTGCCTCCCAGGTCTCCCACTGTGATTTCGAGTCTGGAGCTTCGATGTGCGTTCATGGTTGGGGCGTGACACAGGACCGATAACGCTACATCAGTAACGACACTGGAATTTAGAATCAAAAGGAAAGTACTTACGGAGATGCAGACGCTGATGATCCACGTTGGGTACCCTGACAAGGCGGCCAAGGAGGCGGCGAGACGCAGGGAAGAGGTGATGGGGTATCACGACCAGATCGACCGCATGAGGAGCCAAACGCCTGGGTACTACCCTCGGAACCGAATGCGCTCTCACGTTGCGAAGAGCGTGACATGCTGTAAGGACGAACGAGATCGACGTCGATCAGATGACTTCGTCTCCTTCGACCATAGGCAGAACAGGGCATCAATCAAAGCGACAACGAGAGCCACATCCAAGACAAGGGTGTCGGTGGTTTGCTTGATCAGGGGGGAAGGGTAGAGGCTCACTCTTCAGCCTGCCTAACCTGCTCGAACGCATTCTCCGAAAAAACCGACATACTGTTCGCTGGCTCTCTTAACGCGCCTGCTCGGCTTGTGCATCGCGCTTATCGTGGACGTCCTTCAGGAAGGCGGCACGACTGGGGGTGCTGGTTGGAGAAGTATACTGGGGTCTTGGCCCGCTTGGGTCAGTCCTCGAGTGCTGAATATGGCGGGGATGACGGACGACAACGGTTCTTTCTCTATGGCAGACGATTGAAGCTGGATGTTGCAAGCAGTACTCAATGTTTCGGTGCATCAAGGATTCATGTTGTTGAGGTACAAGCTTTATAATCCCCAGAACCGTCGTTGGCTGACGCAACAATTAGTTGGCAAATCATAGAAGATGAGGCTGTGGAAAGGAGTTGGGTGGATAGACCGGTCTTTGAGGATGGATGGGGTTGGAACAGATGGTTACCTTGAATGTGAGAGATCGAACAGTGCGTAGTATATCTGATGTATCCGCCGGGCGGTGGAAGAGCAAGAAGAGGATGAAGAGAAAGAAGAGGAAGAAGAGGAAGAAGAAGCAAAGTCGCTTCATTCTCTCCAAATTTCAGATAATCGTTGAGTGGCAAAAGCTCATTTGTTCGTGTCTGTACATCGAAGAGAAGAGCAAACTCGAATTACAAGCCTATCGGCGTCCTGTTCGTAGCTCGGCCAGACTAAGGTCATACAGCTCCCCTGCTCCATCATGTAATGTACCACCAGTTTTCGTCCAGCGATCCTTTTTTCCCGACTGTGTTGCTTGAGCAGCCCGTAGAAAGCTTTTGCTACCGACACCAAACGCCTCCGAATCAACTGTGCTGTGTAAACCAGTGACTGCATGATACAATACCCCAGACTTCCTAGAAAGCCCAAGCCTGAGCCTGGGCCGAAGAGGCACCAGCCTGTTCCGCAAACGTCGTTAAAGGGGTCCATCCCGACGGTTCCCCGTCATCTATGAAATGTTCCGAGTGCAGACTCGCAAACACGTCCGAGGCCTGCCTAAGTGGTTCATGGCTTGCATCAGTCTGCGGCCTGTTTGTGAGATGGAGCTCGGTCATCCATTCCATGTGCACACCCAGTGCGATTTCCTCTGCGCTCATGGGCGTTTCTGACTGCAGCGCATCATTGGAACTCGGCCGGGACTTTAGATCTGGCATTCTGCCGAAGGGTTCATGGATGATTGCAAACAGCTCGGAGCGCGCCACCTCGAAGGCCGTTGATCGCTCGAAGCCTTCTCGGGACGAACGCTGTACGTAACCATCATTGTCGATTGTAATCGGGTCGTTTTCTTTTCCAACAATTGCATGGAAAACGCGGAAGAGCTCCTGTACTGAATCACGAAATCTCCGAGCAATTTGGTCCCCTTGGGCACAATGGGAGAGAACGTTGAGACACTGCCGAGCATAGGTCAGATCCTCCTGGTACTTTTCTCGACTTAGGCCCCGAGGGAGCTTCTGTGATATATCGAACAATATCAGAGCGCATGAACTGTAGGCTGTAAAGCTACAACAACGGTTAATACTCTGACAATGAGAATAGCCTGCAGCAACGTACATCGAGTGCCAACACCGCTGGAAAACGGCCCCTTCGGCAAGCAACTGGGTCAAAATGCGGGCAGCGATTCTTGCGGCACCAATTCCTTCGCTCACGGCTTCAAATACTTCAGGGGAGACGTGACCATTCAGCGTTGAGGCAGCCTCTTCAGGACCGTCACAACGAGATAGTATGCTGCGCAAGAGAAGCATCATCGCCGACAGATAAAACAAATGGGCAAAGTATAACGAAAATCGCGTTTTGGGAGGGAGATCGATGTCCAGAAGTTTGGAGATCTGCATATGACGAGGCAGTTCATCGTGCCATTTGCGCAGGTCCAGTCGTGCTGCGATGATAGCGCTTGGTTGGAGATCAGTGCACATGTACAATTCTCGTACCATCTTGGCTTTCAGAATGGTGATATCTGCAATGCGCGCTTGGATGAAATCTTCAAGATTGACGGTGACATCATCTTCCGATACCTACGTAGATCACGTTAGTTTGTAGACGAACATTAGTCTCTAATACTTACTTCGATGACGCTTGAAGTGACGCTTGAAGGTACTTGACATGCCGAAACGTAGCCCAAGGTTGCATCCAGCCAGCTGTGGATCGTTAGATTTCGGGATCACGGGTGGGCCAAGCTCAGACCATTTCTGGGTCACCAGCGTCCTCCACACCCTCTTGTGATCGGCCCAGACCGTGATGTCAATGTGGGATGGTCGCCGAGGTTCGTGCAATCGCTCACGACGGGCTAAACTCAGACCAAGGTCTGCCCGTTCCAAAAGGTTAGTTGAGACACAGGTTGTCTGAAGCAAGACTTACCTATGTAGGCCAACGAAACCGTGGCATGGTTCAACATATTGTAAATAGCCAGCAAAGTCACGACTTTCAAGGCTCGTAGTGGACTAATAGCGATGACATCGTCGAGGAATTGTTTTGCCATGGAATACATTATGTCTCCATTGTCAGGAGGTATCTCACCTCCGGAGAATTGTGTCCCTACTGCAGCGAGAGAACAGAGTTCACATATAGCAGCCTTGGAGGATGCCCTTTCCGAATCATGATACACGTGTTGTAAGATGTCCCGCTGTTGCTCCGGGCTGTATACGCGGAATACGAGCCCAGAGACTTTCAGCAGAGTGTCAGCTGCTTTTTCGAAATTGGACTGTTGGCTATGGATGTAATCGAACACTGAAGGTTTGTCAGAAGTCTGAAAATACTCTATTTGTAGTGTCAACGTACGGCTTGCAATTTGTTCTGAGCTGAACAGTGGTCCCGCCAGAAAAGTGGAGTTGGAGCCGACAGACTTCGTCCTGCTAGTGACACCTTCGGTCTTTGAATGGGAAACATCTGAGTAATTTACATGCTCATTTCCCCCGCCTACGACAAATCTAACTTAGCACCTTGAGCGGACAGGGGGTGTGGGGAGTTGGACGAGCAGCAAAATTAAAACCCCAGGGTGAATCATTGTGCGGTAGCTCACCTTGATCCGTACAACCCGAGCCGGTAGTCTCTGATTGGTTCTTCTCCTTTTCCTGCTCATTCAGTCCATGGTCAGCGACAGATGTCAGTAAGGTGGCTTCTCAAGGACTGGTTAAGATCCCGAGCTGAATCCACCGAATCTCAGAACAAACTGACCATGGACTCCAAGCGGCCCCGCAACGATTCATTATCAGATCTCAATGCTTGTATCCGAGTCTGACCTTGTGCAGCAACGTAAGTGCATGGATAGTCGTGGCTTGCGCATGATTGACAAGACGGACGATTGCCGTCGCACTGAAAGCAGACCGTATCAATTCCGATGTTCTCGAACTGCTCCAGTGAAGACTACTGTACCTTTGACTTTCTTGCACGACATCTCTCGCAAGCAGAGGCTGTGACGATTCTTCTGGTGGTCGGAGGTTCCATTATGCCATTGGGTTTGGTTACAACAGAAGAATTGTGCTGGGTCTTGTTTGTTGAGCACCCACAAACACGGTGCCGTCCATGACGAAGGAGAGATGCACCTTCAAGGAGCTGGTCTAATAACCAACTACATGTAGGTGAGGGAACAAAACCTACGAGAGAGGCGAGCGTTATGAACGACGGGAGATCCCGCTAGGCGATACCAGCCTAGCCGTATGGAGTTGTTCCGCTTACCTTTCCATCTCTCTCGATTGGCAAAGGACGCGGCTGAGGCTGAGGCTGACGTCATAAGATCTACAGGGTCCTGAATGTGGTGGCAAGAGTGACAATTACTTCGTCGGATCGTGGCGACATGTTCACGCTAAGGTCAGGTACGTGTATCTCCGCAAGGTACCCAGACGAAGAGGTGTTTTGATATTCAGGATAATGTCCAGGGTAGTACTCGCGTGAGGATTTGGATTGATGTCATCAGATAATCCGGAAGCACGACGTCATCTGTTTAATGGCTCCGCTGCTTGCTTCGTTTGCTCTTTTCTCTATCAAGCGCGTGCACCTGTAATTCTACCTTTGGCGCATTCCATGTCAGCTCAATGACTGTCAATGGCGAGGAATTGGTCAATGATATCGACCTGGAGCGAGGAGAAACAGGTTGTATTTGAAAATAACAGATAGGAGAAACCTAACTCTACGTTGAGGTAAAGGAAGAGCAAGTCATGAGCGCAAGCCGTCCAGGTTGTCTCGCACGAATAAGTCGGGCCACCTCACAAAGGTTCTCCATATCGATAAATAATTGGTGTAGTCTCCAATTTTGGCACCTCAGGCCAGGCCGCCGAGTGTCGTTATTTATTTTTCAAAATCGTATGGACTCAAAAGGAGAAAGATTATGTTCCGTTCGTCATCTTTGTCCTACAGACTGTGCTGAGAGGCATCTCCACTACCCGATGGGAATACCGATGGGGAAGGAATTGGGAAAGCATGGCGGAGGCATCTGTATTCTTGCCTGCTTTGCCAATAGTCATCTTGGTGCCGTGTAGCTACACAGGTGATTTCGCAGCAAGACTCGGATCCTGCAGCCAGGAGATCTCGTGCCTGATGGGTTAGATATCCACCCGAAGCAGTAAGATGTTTAGGCAGCGGTGCTGATCTTGATCTATGCTGGCGACGATGCTTGTTTCAATTGGATTCGGTATTGGACCAAATCTGTTGAATCTAAAGATGACGCCCAATTACTCATAATATAATGGGGAATATCGACCAGCAATTGTGAACGCACTTTCAGGGCCTCCGACGCTTGGCGGCTGTTCAATACCTTTCGGCCGATAATTTGTGGTCGAAAGGGACAGCTTGCCGAGTTAGCTCCTGAGTTTGACGTCTTCGCCATACTCTTTGACACTGTCTCCGCTTTCGGCACGATCGTGCTCAGCACAAGACCATATTACAGAAATTACCCACTTTACGGTGCGTGGCACACCATGAGCAAGCTGATCCGAGACGTCATCATGATCCGTAAATGTCACAGAGGTCTACCGATGGCCACTGATCGTGCAATTCCGTTGCCTCTTCAAGAGCTAGGGCAGGAAAAGGACCACAAGTACAACCAGGAGCGGGAAGATATGGAGAAAGAAATACGTAGAGAGGACTCCAGAGTCAAGCGGAGAACGCGAGGGAGGGGAAAGATCTCGGGCGAGCTCAACCGACGACAAATGGCATGCGTCAGTATAAAACGAAAAGGACATAGTGAAGACCGCATGAGAGGGCATACTTAGCTGCCGCCTGTTCCAGTCCATTTCGTCGCACTTACCTTCTCAAGGCATGTTGACCCTTAGATACGTTGAGGACGACGTCTGCCGTGTCCATCTCCATGCTTCATTGCCCTGGAGCCTTGCATACCCAATCTTCTCTGGCATCGTTGAACTGCGTAGAAAGGGCTGATTAGCCGCGCTGTTGATTCTAAGGGCGTTAGCAGGCCTGGTATAAGATGGTCCGCTGCCATTGCGCATCTCCTCAAGACAGGTTCGTCTTATGGCAGTCTGCAAAGTCATGCTTGGCAATCATCACTACACATGAAAGGTTCCGTACGCTCGATCCCAATCCTGCTGTACATTGAGCAACGACGTTTTATCTGCGGAAGTGATGTATCCCCCAGTCCAGCTGTTCCTCCTGACCGCCAACGATCCAATTCCTTAGCCCAGCTTTGATATGCTCGATATAATCAGCCGGGACGTCCTCTGCCAGCGCTTCTTTCTGACCCTCGATTGCTTTTAGAACCATGCTATAGTGTAGTGTGAGCTGGTCTCGGTGTCCTTTGAAAGACACCACTTCAAAGCCATGCCTCCTGAACTCTTGCTCATAGAACGCCTGCGAGCCAAAAGTAACAATGGATAACCGCTGCTTGATTGACCCAAGCTTCTCCTCACTAGCATTCGCGGCAGCCATGGGATCTGTAAAAACCACGTCCCCTCCCTCTGGAACGAGGACCCGAGATATCTCGCTCACTACAGCCTTCCGTTTACTCGAATGCAGGAAGCTATCCTGCGACCAGATCAAGTCAAACGACCCATTTTCGAACGGAAGATGCTCGAAATCTCCATCGACGACATCGATGAGGTGATCCAGCTTTTCTTTGTTGGTCACAAGCCGATTGCGTTCGTTCTGCACCTCGGAAAGGTTGAGGCAGGTGACCTTACAGCCGTATCTGTGAGCCAGCCAGCGAGCAGAGCCGCCATAACCAGCTCCAAGATCGAGAACGCGGGTGTTGGAGCTGAAATTCGGGACGGTCTCTGCCATGCGTTTGATGGTTCTTTGAGAGGCCTCAGCGATGCTGTCGGTAGGTGAGTCGTAGAGGCCGATGTGGATGTCGTTGCCGCCCCATATTGCGAAGTAGAATTTGTCTGCTGGCGAAGAGTTGTAGTAAGTTCGTGCGGTTGCAACGGATGATGATTCAGACTTGTTCATCGCGGACCTTGTCATTCCACTTGAAAGATGTACTTCGGGAAGGAAGGGACGGGATACACAATGTGCGAATGCCAAGCGTACCAAGACGCCAAGGCCAAATTTCATCTTTGGTCGCCACCGAAATCTTTTCATAAAGTGCTCTCCCGCAGGTAAGCGATTCTCCTCTTGTTGAACGTAAGGTAGACTGCGTTGTCGATTGAAAACACATTTTAGAAGTTGACTTTCCTAAGAAGTGACTGTTATATTATGGCATTGATCTAACTGCAAAGGTCAAGCCTTCGAGACCCAGCTCTTATCCTAGGTGGTGACCCAGAGAATGGCCGGGCTGTCGCCAACAATTCAGCAGCGAAGCTTAAGGAGTACCGCGCCCCTGTCGCAGTACGCTGCCTAGTTGACACAGAGTACCTTTGCGCACCGCTTTCATACGGAAGTGTTGCTGCCAGCTTCGTGATGCCATTGGGATCGACTACTTTAGGGAGACAGGAAAATGATCCAACGGTGGACTGCTGGTAAAGTATACAAGTGCATATCTTGGCGCTTTGCTGTTCTGAAGTCTCTGTTGTGGTTGCTACACGTGAAATTTATCAAATTCCGGCTTCCATGACATTAGGCCCAGCCTAGACGTGACAATCCTTCCATAAGTTCGTGTACGTAAAGTTACACCTTTCACATTAAATCAAGTTTCCCTTTGCTTGCTTGACGTACATCAAGCCGCAGTAAAAGTGCCTTCTGGTAAAACCTTCTATGGCACGCGAGTAGCTCTCTCTCGATTTACACCTCACAAGAAGGTAGCGTATATGGCTTAGACAAGTACCTGGCTCCCGCAGTTCATCGTTCTCTCCGTCGGCTGGGAAGCTTGCTGTCTCCTGCATTTTGACTAACTCATGCAAAGTTTCGCAGCTGCGCTAATCCATCCTCCAATCAATCTCTGGAATCCCATTTCCCTACACGTACAAACGCGTCGGCGGCTTGTAGGATAGCATAATCCATCACAGTGGATGCAGCAGCGCTTTTTGGCCTGACGCTTCCCGGACAAAGATAGGTAGCAGTGAATATGCAGGATCGACTGATAAGACGCTGCTTCACTGCACTGATCTTGTTCACTGTTTAAGATGTCGCACGTCGATGCTCCGTGTTCGTAGGTGGTAACCCACGCGCTTGAAAAGCCTATCAGGATTTTCAAGACTGACGGAGCACTGCTTCCTCCTCGTTCGGCTTCGGAATACCCGTCTTGGTCTCGACATGTTCCTTGCTCAGCTCTCGCTTGCCCACAAAGGCTGTTGCGACCAAACCGATAAATGCCATGCATGTGTAGAGGATCCAAGGATTCCTGAGGCTCCATGCGAAAGCTTCCTTGACGGCAAGCTTTTGGGAGTAATCGTCGAGCATGCTGATTTTCATCACGTTTGCGGCGGCGTCGCTACCAGAGAACTGCTCGACGATATCCGCCGAGAGACCCGCCGCGCGCAGACTAGGAGCTCGCAACTGCATTCCGTTCTGGAAGAGGACCCCTCCGATTACCACAGAGATGGATGTACCAAGAATCCGAAAAAAGCCGAAAGTGGCTGTCGCTGTGGCGGTATCTTCTTGAGAGACATGCGCCTGGATTGCGATCAGCGGAGGTAGGAACATCAAGCCTGAACCTAGGCCGCCAACGATCTGAAATCCGATGATCTGACCGAGTGGAGAGGTAGCATTCAGGTGGATTAACAACCCAAAGCCTATGGTCATCAGAGACATCCCGAACCACATGAGCTCGAGGTATCTGCCTGTCCTGTGGATCAAAAAGCCGGCCGCGATTCCCATCGCTGTCTCACTGAGTATGAAGGGTAATATCAGGACACCAGAGCGCACCGGCGAGGCCTCATTGACGGACTGGAAGTAAAGCGGCAGATAATATTCACCACCAATGAAGACCTGATTGAGTTAGAACAGGCGCTCGTAAAAGGGTATTGCCTATGCCTACGAATCCGTGCATTAATCCAACAACAAGGCATAAGACGTTCGATCGGTGCTTCAGAATGCTCAGTGGCATTAAGGGATATCTAGCGAGATGTCGTTCGCTGAAAACGAACACGACCGACATCAGACATCCGAAGATGATCAGACAGATCACCTTAGGTGAGCCCCATGGAAAGGTCGTGCCCCCGAAATTGAGACCCAGCAGCAGCATTACAGCGAGTCCCAAAATCGAGAGGCCTCCGTACCAGTCAACGGCTCGCACACCGTCTTGGAAATTTGTACGCGGGTTATGGACATCAAGGAAGAGAAGCAAGAGTAAGAAGGCTAGGCCTGAAAAGGGGAGATTGACCCAGAAAATCCATCGCCAGGAGAGCAATTGACTAAATACACCGCCGATGATGGGACCGACTCCGCCAGCGATCGCCCATATACATTCGCAGAGGCCGAGGAAGAGGCTTCGCATTCTGTGCCACGTCAGCGCGTTCCACCTTATCAGCCCAGGCGATTCTGCTTCACGTGCCTCATACTGAAGATATCGGAGATTACGATATTGACAAGTTGGATGAGTCCCCCGCCAGCGGTACCCTGTAACGCCCGACCCACAATCAGTACCCTCATGCTCTGTGCGAGTGCACAGATGATCGAAGAACCCAGAAATATGGCAACAGCAAGCAGCAGCATGGGCTTCCGACCCCAAATGTCGGACAGCTTGGCCCATACTGGCGCTCCTGCGGCATTCGCTAAGAGATAGGCTCCGCCGATCCAGAGGTACCCTGATGCGGAGTGCAGCTCGGATGAGATTGTGGGAATAGCTGTGGCCACAATGGTCATGTCGAGAGCTGCGATGAAGAGGGTGAGCTTGTTCGATCAGTTAATACGATTGATTTATGTTAGCGCAAGATTTACGTACAGAAAGAGCAATCAGGATAGCTGCGATCCTCAAAGTGCTTCGTGACTTTTCAGGTTCAGCCAGAGTTGTTTGATTGCCATCTGGCTGAAGAGCATTGTCCTGATTATTGGCTACCACGGTCGAGAGCTCGAGCTGGGAACCTGGTTCATGTATTATATTCGACATAGGACCAGAATAAAAGGCTACGCACAAAGAAATGGTAGAGAAAAAAATCGAATAATATGTACAAAAGTTTTGTGTGGACGATGCAACATAGGAAGGTGTTGATTCGTGACTAGCAGATCGAGCTAGGCCAGTATAGGAAGGTCGCGACTGCCTGGGCCCGATCATTCACCTTGGAGGCAAGTCAAGAGCAGCGATCGTGGAGTCCAGAATTTTTCAAGCAATACTTTACCATTCCCAGGGGCAATGCAACGTTGAACGCAAGCAAACGACAGTTCCGCAATGGTGGTCATCCAATTCTGTCATTGTCCCAGAATGAACTCCATCGAATTCGTACTTCATTATGATGGATACGCTTCCCAGCCTAGAATGCGGATTCTCAGAGAATTCTATAGAGCTTTGACCACCGTGGCTCGCTTCTCACTCTTTTCAATGTGGTCGGACTACTTTGGGGATGATTGGAGTGTTTCGTGTGTTTGACGCCGGCGCTACTGCAGGTGCCAGATCTGGTCCATGAACGTACAATTCGAGCCGAATGCGGTCGACCTGCTGCCTGTGCGTTGCTCAGTTTGTGTCTTGTTCAACACAGATGCTTGGATGGTTTTTAAGAAGTGGCCTTGTTGCAAGCGCTTGCTTCCTCGCCACCAATCACATCTCCCGCGTCTCCTCTTTTGAGTAGCCGAGTGATTCCATACTCCAAGATATAACTGCACAGTTCAGAAATAGGTTGCGGATACATTGCGCGTCGATAGATCTACAGCGACTTCACCCTCGCAACCTCGCAATCGCAGTCCGAGTTATACTCATAGTATTATCTTTTATAGTCTCCTTGTCCACAGCCCTCTTCCCCTTCTTTGGTCTTATTCTTGGAGTAGACTGGACATCTTTCACTTTGTCCATATTTTCACTCCGTCCACATTGTGACCCATGACTCATCGATTGTTTCACCTCCATGTGCTTCTCTGCTGTACATGGTTGAGCCAGCTCCTTCAATCCAGTCTTGGTAGCAGTCTTCCATCATGTTGGATCCCCCGGGAAACCTAGAGGTTTAATACTTCCCTCTAAAGACTGGCTTGTCTGGTAAACTTACAAAGAGAGCCGACATCTCGACCATCGTATCTGATTCTTATACTTTGTACGTCTCTTGACAACTGCCGTTGATCATCGTTAGCTAAACAGAGTGCAGGCTGTAGCATGTGTGAGATGAAACAAGGAAAGCTCCTCCGATGGTATCCCTGAAGGCTCAACCAACGACGGCGCATGAATCCGTTGATCAGTCGATCGGGAGAATTCTGCTTTACTATATTTCTGAGGCGTGGGTGTTGTAGTGTCGAGAAGCGCGTAATAGTCGTCGGTGGGGAAACCACTATAAGAGAGCTGAAGCACTGCCTCTCCGCGTTCATGAACCACAGCAAGCCGAAACCATGTTACGTGGCTGAACTCAATCTGCCCTTCCTCCAATATAAGAGCATAAAACCATCATGGGACGCAGGGTTGTACCTCGACGAGGCGATGACCCAAAGGTTACATTCGAATCCTAACTCTTTGGCAGTATTTGCACAACGTTATGGCAAGCCCAAAACTTTTACAATGAAGTGCCATACTACATAAGAAGGGGGGGGGGGGGCAATACATAAGATAAGAACGAAGTGCTAGGTATACAATCAACCCTCCAACATAATAGCTGATCTGCCCGCGATGTACACTCCTCGTGGACGAAGGTAAGAGGTCAAAGAATGTGTTAACAGTGGCATATGTAGACGTCCTGCGACGACTGCGAACATGCTAGCCATCAAGATATTGCCAACACTTTCATCATATCCCCAACCTTTCGAACTCTTTCCTCCGACGTGCTGAAGCAAACCGGGGACAAGGACAAAACGCTCCGGATGCTTAACATCTGCCGGTCTCACCTGCAGCATGTCGATGTAATAATCTTCGTCCATGGCCTTCTTTTATCCGCTCAACGAGCTGTGGAATTATCGCTCGAGGGAAGATGAACTCTTGGGAACAGCATCCGAAACGATTTATCTCATGTACACCCGCGGCGAAAGGTTGCATGGTGACTCGACCAACCATGAAGTAGAGAATGATGCATGACGGGAGAGACACTAGGCATAGCACAGCGACATTCACAATGGACAGATTTCTCCGCAGGCGAGGATATTTAATTCGAGCTCCGATGAGTAACAAAAGCAGAGCCAGGGCGCAAGCAAAGACCTGCCAAGGTAATGAAGAGTATTCCTCGCTGTTCCAATCTAAGAGATCTACGGTGTAGAATATCCTCAGATACAGCCATAAGTCGTCAGTCAGCCTGCTGGTTCTAGTGTACTATCCATCTCTTGCCAGGACATTATCCTCTATTAGTGCAATCCAAGCAGTATCTATTTGGTGGCATTTTTCCAGTAGGTAATCGTTATACATGGACTTGTTGCAGTGGTGATAATCCTCCTCAATATGCTGCAGTCTTGCTCAATCGTTCTTACTCAGCTCGTATTCGAGCACTCGATCGGAAAGGTTTGCGAGCCTTGGCTCTTGGCGACCGTGATGATCAGAGTGTCGCGTATGGGCGACGCAGGGCATGAGGTAGATGCTCCGGCGCTCTTGCTCTGAAAGAAGGAGTCAATGGTCCCTCTCACTTGCTGAGCTGATTGGCGTGCGACTGTTGCGACACCAAGGCACATGAACGGATCCGCTTGTGATGGAACCGATGTCGTCGAAAGAGGTATTTGCGGTGCGGATGAAATCGTACGCTTGCTGCTCGCGGTGTATAGAATATCGACGTTCGTATCCGGTGGCTGCGTCAAAGAAGTAAGACGTTGGGTTTCGAGAGGATATAAAGTGGAGATACCCATATGACAAGATCCATAGCAGAGCGGACGGACCAAGGAGCCGTGTAGTGAAAGACTTTGCAACGTAATCCCACGGCGATGGCAGTTCATCACCGTCAAGAGTACCGAGGATGGTGCGTGGTTTCAGCCTCATTCTTTGAGGGTATAAGGCTTCTTACCTTGGTGAGTAGTGTATTATTGGGGTCGAAGTAGAGTAGTGGAAGCAAAGGACTGGAGGGGTTCCGGAGTGATTGCTTCTGGGTAGTGAAGGCGAGAGGCAAATAAACTAACGATAGTACTACAGAAATACATTAAGCTTTGCCCTAACCCGTAGTTACGCAGTCACTTGACCTGCGTTCGTGGCTCTGCCTATGTCATGTTGGAAGGCTTAACCGGCGCAGCGCTGGACGGCGAGGAGTTCAGCGCCTATTCATCGAAAGTTCTTTTCGAGTCTGAGTTGGCCAGATCACTGGTTTGGTAATATCTCCGTCTCGTTGCCACATACCATTTGAGAAAGATAGGCTCCGTGTTGGTATTTTCAAGCTTCCACTGCTGAGGAAGCTCTTAGTATTGCCGCACCTTGGTTGTTCTCGCGCCTTGAAGCCGTCGCAATATTGGCATTTTGTACATAATCCACCTCCGATACCTCAAACCCAGTAGCATCACAGATAAGGCCACGAATCCCAACAACGGCCACAGCCATACGGGCGTCTCGTGCAAATTACCCTCCTTCTCCGAGGTGTCAAAGTGCCAGATTACATAGTTTGGCAGACCGTAAACCGAATACCCAGCAATTTTCGCGAGCTTCGCAAGGCCTTCGGTTTCGATCTGGTGATCTACTGGCTTGACAGGAAAATCCACGCCTGAGTGGTCAATCAGAGAGTCGGACAAGGGACGCAGACGAGTGACAAGAACGATACCTTTGCGATGGACTTCCGCTCGGACTAGCAGACTAACTCCGCCAACTCCATCGAGTGGGATCGCGAGAGCGACGCTGTCGCGCCAATCGCCGATTTTCGCCATGTGACGGCGGTGGGTTTTGAATTGTGAGTAGCCTGATATATCATTAGATCATGGTAGTAAGGGAAGCAGGGGATAAGGTACCTTCGAATACTATGACCTCGGTGTCCAGACGGTCTTTGAAGGTCTCGCTCTGGGGGGTTTCTTGCCAGGAATTGTAATCGTCTGACAACATGTTCAGTAAGACTCGGTCCGATTGGGGCATAATCTTACATCCTCCTTCGAGAGTAGTCCCCTTCACTTGGCGACGGAACCAAACATCTGGAAATCATCAGCAATCGTGACGTCAAGTATGTGCGTGTAAGGAACAATTTACTGGGTACCAGAACATCCTTATCATGAGCTATGAAATCCTCCAGGATCCCATTCGGGCTTTCCGCTACATCAACATCCCTCCAATAAACCCAGTCATGCTCCGGCTTCAGCGTCTTCTGTAACAGCGCGTTCCGCACAATCGCGATCTTCTTACGCCTGTCGATCTGAGCCGCAAAGCCATGTCTCGCTGCCACTTCCTGGGAAGCGCCACTCCCAAGGGTCTTGAGAACGATAGTACAGCTATTGAAGACCTTGTCTTGCTCACCCGTTTCAACCTTGTCCAGTTCGGAATCTAGCACAGATCGCGTGTTGTCGACAGTGTCGCCAATGATGAACCCCAAGTCGATAAGATGGTGGGGGTAGCTGAGATTCGAGAGAAGGGCGAAATGATGCGGCAGATGCGACGAAGCATCCTTCAATGGCGTTAGGATTAGTACTCGCTCTTTTTTGGATTTGTCGGGCTCTGCTGTTGGCGATTTAGGGTGGAAGTCTCGTTCAATTACTTTAGAAGGAGTGGCAATCCAGCGATCGACCTCTTCTTGCGAGCTGGGCCCATTGGATGAAAAGAAGGGAAGGACGAAAGCTGCGGTACATTGAATTACAAGCAGCAGAAGACACAATTTCGTACCGTATTTGGAGGAAATAGAGATCGAACGCATCTTCTCACGACAGAGCCACTGTCAAGAAAAGACCAGTACGGATATACCGAGTTGACATCCTAGAGTTCTCGATAAGTCGAGTGGTAATAGTACTCATTCGTCACTGCTCGAGGTTGAAAGACGGGAAGCCGATGTCAGAAAAAGCTTGGCGAACGCGAAGATAATTCTGATTATTAAGCAACTTTCAGGCTTGGCAGCGGACGTACTTCGTACTCATGCTGGCCCATTATGGCATTTTCAAGGCAATTGCAACTTGGCGTTTCCTCACTCCCTTGTACCACGAAACTTGCGACCACATCATTTCTCCGAAAGCGCCTCTTCACAACATGGCGCCTTCAGCAACTGTAACAAATAAACTTTACATGATGGAAGACCCGATTCGCAATGACAATCCACGGCCGAGGAGGCGCAGTATTCATACCGCGATTTATCGACACGTACAGCCAGAAGAGCTCTATGGTCTACATTGCGGGTGGGTCAGCGTACTGGTCCGCGGTTTTTTGGGATGATGCGACGATTCTGATTGGCCTCGCACTCGAGAGAGGAACAGCGAGCACGAGACAGCATGTGTAGCCGAACACGGAGCGATGAAAGACAGTATGGTCGTGGCTGGAAAGGGTCTTAGAATGCTAGTGCAGAGTATGTCTGTGGAGGAAGGGAGGGCAGTGTGGATTTCGTGGCACATTTATGAGCGCAGACAGCCCTGCTTCCAGTGAACAGAACCAGAAAGCAAATCAAGCTCTTGGGCTCCAAGTTGTGAATCCGGCGCTCGGCTGGCAGCCTCGTCAACCATAGTAGCAAGTCGCGGATACCGTGGTAATGGCGGACAGTATTTAGGACTGCAGTTTGGTCGAGGCTTGGCGATCTCGCTTGTCGATAACGTGACGTAGCGTCAGGGTTGCGCTAAATCGTAGCGGGAACACGGCCGATAAGAGCCCGGTTTTCTGGCGAGAATTTCTTCTCTTTCTTTCTTCCTCACCAGCTCCCAAACTCTCGGTACAGTATCCATCCGCGACCTCGTGTAAGGACACTTTAGCTGAGTCGTTGTCTAGGAGATCATCACAGCGTACCCAAACTCTTCAGCTACTTGTAAGTTGCTTCCACCCCGCAGCCGTTTGCCACCTGCATCATTGCAAGCTGCTATTCTCCATCGCCCCGTACCCACATTTGCCATCAGCTAATAGGTATTAGTGTCAGAATGAGTTTCGGCGGATCCGATGGTGGTAGAGGTCGTGGTAGAGGCGGTGGCAGATATGGTGGCAGAGGCGGTGGTGTCGGCGGTGGTTTCGGCGGTGAAGGTGGCGGTGGGTTCGGCGGTGGGGGCCACAATCCTTGCCTCCTCTGCGGCAACCACCACCATCCCAGCCAGACCTGCTGGCCCCTCTGTGCATTCTGCGGGCAGAGACACCATGCAAGGTCCGTGTGCGAGCTGAGGCAGAGGCTGGAGCAGCAGCAGCAGCAGCGCCAGCAACAGCAGCAGCAGCCTGGCTACGCGGGTGGTCATCAAGGCGCCCTGAGGGATCTTGTGCTTGGATTTGCCCGGCAGCAGCAAGCCGATAATGAGGTGCTCCGGGCAACCGTCGATGCTCTTCAAACTCGAGTCATTGCTCTCGAAAATCGGGCCAATGCTGCTATGGCGTCCCCGCTCGCTCCCAGAGCGAGCACCCAGCATGGTCCTACCCTAGCGGCAACGCAGGGTGTGCAGACCGCTGGGGGAATAACGGGCCTAAAGCGGTCAAGGGAGCAAGACGCTGGCGCTGATGCGACCGGAGACCTTGAGGCCACTGGTCAGCTCGCCCCGTCCAAGAAGCGCAGGCACAGAGGATCTCGGAGGAAGAAGTCTGCTGTCGAAGGTGCAGAGAGCATCAAAGGCGAGGGCGAGGGCGAGGGCGAGGGCGAGGGCAAGGATGAGGCCGTGGGCGAGGGAGAGGACGAGGATGAGACCATGGCAAACGATGTCCTTGGTCCCGTCCGACCCCCAAAGGCCAAGCCTCTCCTCTTTCCCGCCCCCGTCACCCTTGTGATGGAGAACGCTCCCCTGCCCCCTGCCTCTCATCCTTTCGCTCTCCGCCGTCGTGCACCCGTTGCGCCTCGCCGTCTCGCTCCCCTCGCGCCCGCTCCCATCGCGCCCGCAGCTCTTGGCACCACGGTGCCGTCTCAGCAGCAGGCGTCGGTACGACGGTTCTCTGGTTTCGAGTTTACGGTGAACGCGCTGGTGACAGCTGCGACGCCGGCACAGGGGCTCGATGCAGGGCGTGCGGTGATCGTACAGCAGGCTGCTGAATACCTCGTGGCATTGCCCTCACTTGAGCAACACGGCTACGCCCACCGAGCAGAGAACAATGGGCATGATCCCGTGACCCAGCTCCTGAATGAGTGGGAGGGGGCTGAAGGCGCGCAGGTGGAAGCAGCGAAGGTTCCGCTCCCTGACGATGACGACCTCTACGATTACCAGCTTTGAAGTACGCTCCTTGCGGAAACGAAATGCTGGGGTTGCTGGGTGTGCTGGACAAGTGACTGGTCTTTCAAAAGACAAGTGTCCTTGTCAACGAGTTCCTGCGTATGGATTGTTGTTTGGCTTTTGAGCTTTCCTGTTGTCATCAATGGTATTCGGGAGTTCTGCTGTAGAGCTTAGCAAATGCAATTCGTTAGCTGGTCCAACTTGACTGACTGCTTGAACGTGATTGTAAAACGCTGTGGTGCATACTTTAGGCCCTTTTCCTCGCCCGCCAATGAGCCCTGTAGTTGTTGCGAGAACGATCTACAATCTCCTTCTGTGTCCGCTCTAGTCGAGGGTATTTGCAAAGCAATCGGCATTCCCCGTTCGCCATTGATCCCTGAAAGCATGCGCGCGCGTCGCTACAACAGATTACCGACAATGAAACAACAGCTGGCCTGCCTGGTAGCTCCTTCCTCACAAGAATCGCGACGCATCAACTACCCCTGTCACATTGCGCATCTCTACCTTCCATTCGGCATTCAGTCAAGCAGCGCATTACCCAGCAATACATTGACAGAACTGGTGAAGACACACCTCCCGACCTTTCATCCAACAACGTCTGACTCGGGAGATCGAGCAGCACCTACACAACGCCGCAGCCCCAACCATTCACGAGAATTCCTCAACCTACCTGCTCTCTCTCTTCTAAGCATACGTCACCTCTTCGAGACGCCGGTAACAACCACTCCGAGAAGTAAGGATGTCGCGCAGGTACGCGAGCAATTAAAGGGACCTTGACAACGGCTGACATGATGTAGTACAATCTCTACCCTAGTATCCCAATCATCCGTGCTTATACTGTCAATGTGCCCTCGGTTCGACGAACTCACCACTGAGCGTTGATGGAACGAACACCGGGCTGGGCAATGGCTATCCTGGGCTCCGACCTCAGAGACTATCATTCGAGCCAAGGCAGCATTAAGAAAGCATAGAAGGCCGAAGCGTCTCTCGATATTCGTGACGGACCCTCGGATACACACCCGGGAACCTGCCGTGTCAGAGATTTGTACACGAACAGTTGACTCACGCCAGTCATGCTGCGGGCGATGAGCTTGGAGTACTCCATGGGCCTACTGCTGGCGGACGTGAGAGGAAGTTATGCACTACACTACCACGATCGGGCTCTTTAGATCCTTTCGGTACGGACTGCATCTTTGAGTCTACTCCCCAACCCTGTTTAACCACAGTGGTGGTGGTGGATCTGGACAGCGAGGGACGGAGCAGCTCCATTATTCCCTCCGCTCCAGGTCAGGGTCGAACCTATAGGCGGTCAATTTTAGCCACAGCTTCTTTGGGATTGTTCGCTATTACATTTGGATGGAACAGGGTTCAAGAAAATGATACCCAACTACGATGTAGTTCTCCTCAAGACCTATTCGAGGACGTTGCTCGAGTTCGACCGAGCTTACAATACCAAATCCACCATAGGCGCGAGATTTCTGATGCAAAGCCGTATAATCATCTCCTATCAGCCACCGGCCGCAGATCCACGGCCTTTCCTGTACCCATCATAGCTTCATTGAAGATCCCCTGCGCAAAGCACTCCGCGTGCCAGAAAATCAACCGTTCTTCTCCAGCCTTCCACCGCATACCCTCAGAGCTCCATCCACCGAAAGCCAGTCCGCTATATTGACGCAGCCTACACCGACTTGCCATATTGTCTGACGGACGTGAGAGGGCGACATGAGCTCAAACCCACCTACACAACGCTGTCAACGTGAATAGAAGTAGGGCGAGGAGCGGATCAACTTGCCTCAGATTCCCGCTCCTTTAACAGGCTCAAAGGCCCAAACAACCAAGACACAGCAAGGACATCGGCAAGCATGGCTGCGGCTAGCAAGTCGAGGAGCAAAGAGCGCCATTTGAGTGTTTTCTGACCTTGCTCGCCCTCAATGACAAAGCTAAAAAGGATGCGAATAAGGAATGCGAATCATCGAAGCCATTTATTGCAGCCGGGCATGGGGACATCCTTCCAGCCAGTACAATGCTCTACCAGGAGAGGACGACACGGAAACCGTTGCAACGCTTTTTTGGCGTAGTACTCGAGGCGACAGAGCCCAGAAGGCAACGTACATGAAGCCTACAAGTCGTCCAGCCCCAAGCTTTGTCTGACGAGGATTTGGAGGCCGGAGATGCCAGTAATTCAATGGGAGCCTTGAGGAGAACCTCCCGGTCGTACCACATACGTTCCCTCCAATACGGCAGTGGCAAGTCGTGGGATCTGGCAGCCTTAGCCTGCCGTTTTTTATCACTTCCAATGCTCTGAAGGAGCTTTATCTCGTGATCGTTCTCACTCGAAAGCGAAGGCCTTTGTATGGATGCAACGGATGCCGGGAAATCCCACTAGGCTAGGACTGAGTTTGCGCTCGACACGCTGCCGCCTACTGTAACAAGAGGGTCAAGGATCCGCGTTTAAGCGGAGGAACCGCGTCACCCGGACTCCCGGGATTTCCACTAAAAGGTTAATGAGTACCTACCCTCTGCTGACAACTATGGCCTGGGAACATCAATCCTTGGAACTGGAACCAGGAGCAGATCGTCCGCTGGCTGGCCAAGCGTGATTCCCGGAAATCGTGTCAAGATCATAACCCTTGACGCCTACATGGCTCGTCTCCAGGCCCACGATTACCATACTGGAGACATACCCACAATTACCACACTGGAGAAGACATCATGATGCGCAAGCAAGGCTATCTGGCCGTCAATCATCTGTTGCTGTTCCAAGACCAGGCAACAGCTTTTCACACTGCTCTTCGGGCCTTGCGCTTTAGGAGCGATAGATGGTACCAGAAGGCCAGGATTGCGTTGGATTTGAACTGAGATTAGAATTGCTGGATTGATGGTGTTCCTGTTCGTGCTCTGTCTTGTTGGCTGTTCTTTGCTTCTTTCTATTAGTTTTTATTTTTGCTTGGTTGTTGTGTTCTTACAGTCATATCAAGGTCTAAGGGAGATTCCTGCTCAAGATGATGGTTTTGACCGCAACGAAGTCGAACAGGCACGTAGATTCCTTGATTCGAAGCGCCCTGTCTATCGCCACCTGGAACCTTTGCGTCCTATACTGCCCATTGGACTTCGAGACCCTGCTCAGCTCCGACGCCAGGCCCTCGATACAAGTTTTGAGAGTTCTCCGTAGCTCTAGCAGCGGTGGGTCGGATGCAGGATCCAGTGGTCATTACTCCAGCAGGAACGGTCCAACACCAAAAGTCAGACCAACCACGCGACATACGACTTCCTCCTGATCTGCATTGTGCTAGGCCTTTGGCATCGGTTTGGAGACTGCCTTTATAAGGCCAGTCTTCCGCGTTGACGGCCCGGGACTCAAGTGCTAGCCAATTCGCCTATTCCATGCGTATATCGGGGGTCGGGGAAGACAGCAGGGCCAGTCATCATGCAGGCGATTAACAGTCTTCCACTGTCACTGTTGCGGAAGGTATTCATCAGCTCTCACATATCCATGCTCTCCTAGCCCCCATCGTAGACGTGCAACTGTAGTTGCATGCCATAATTCTACGTTTGATGTCGGAGAGCAGCCGTTGGTCTAAGTGGGCTGAACTCCCAAATCCGACCGTTGGCGCCCTCTTATGGTATCGGTATCTCATACAGCTTTTTCTTACCTTTGTTGCAAGTGGACGCCCAGGCGTGCTTCCAATTACGACAATGCTCAAGCCTACCGTCACAGCCCTCGATTACCAAGATTTGAATCTCGCTACCTTGTGGACTCTATTTAGGACTCTGCTCTGCAACTTCTACGACTGCTAGTTATACTCACCCAGCGATTGACCTTTGCATTACATGCACCATCTTGCGTACCCAGGATTTCATAAGCTTGCATAAGGTTGTCGAGGCCATTGCCAAGTCTTGCCACTGTCGTCACTGCCACTGTCGTCACTGCCATAATGGGTCTTTTCCCGTGCCGCTAGCGGCAAAATCCCCTCGAGTCCGCCCACAGAAAAGATCTCTCCCCTCTTCTTTCTGATTTTCTCCCCGTCCGCTCATACATCTCTCAAAAAGCCCCCTCAAAGCACACAGCAACACCCAGCAATGTCTTCTTCTCGATACTTGACTCTCGACTGGCGCTCCTGTCCTTCGACAACGGAGATCATCACACGGCTTGAGAAATTTCTCGGGACGATGGATGCACAGGGCCAGGCGGGCGTAGTCAACAGTCGGGCGAAGGCGTCTGTGTTAGTAGAGGACGGAGGTGTTCGGATGATGCTGAGGCCTGCAAATGCGTTCTCTGTTTACAAGTCTGGGAAATTGCACTTTTGGCATCGTATGTTCCGCATTGCCGAGACATTGGGGAACTTGATGGGAAACAGCGACGAACCGATGGACCGGTTCTTGCAGTACAGAGAGGTAAGCAGACTCCCCGTCAAAGCTCCCATAGCTTGCTGTACTCCTCTTATCCGTTCATGGACTTACTCGCCTTCACTACTTAGTTCGGCGTTCCAAGCTGCTCCATGCGGCAGGTCAAGAACACAGTCGAGGATCTGGCTTTGAGTATCGGGGTCCACCCATGGGCTTTTGGTGTTCGGCCGGAAGGAACAGGTCACCTTGTTCTACCTCCTGGGATCTTGATCGACGCTGTTGTGGTCGAAAATATGTTCGCTTTCCGGAACAAATCTGGTGTCGCAACAAAGGCGTATACCTGGCATTCTGGGCATGGCTCGTTCACAACGATCCCTGCTTTCGTCCTGAGGATCAAGGTCCGAGTTACTCCGAACGCAGCGTCCGGGATACGGGCTGTTGTCGTCGTCGAACATCGGAACCTGAAGACCCTGATGGCCAAGACAGAGGCAATACCTGGTGCCATTCTTGTGATGACGTCGGGCTCGGCTGCTTGTGCCACCACGGAGCTCTTGCACATGCTGGACACCGCGCTGCCGAATGTTCCCTTTCTATACATTGGCGATCATGATTTCCCTGGCTTCCAGATCTATTCCAACATCAAGTACGGATCAAACGACAAGTCGTACTGCAGCCATATCTCCGTGTGCCCTAGGCTGCAATGGGTTGGACCTAGCAAGGCCGACCTCGTTGCCTCTCCAGCCGGGTACAAAGGGGAAAAACGTGAGCTACACAGAGTCCATCATCCGCATCAGTCCGAGACAGAGGTAACCAGGATTCTTGACGCGTGGGAGCAAGCCCACAGCAAAAGGATTCAGGCGAAGCTGTCTGTTGCCGACGATCGTGACCGGGCTCTGGTCAGGGGTTGGGAGCGAAAGGGTTGGCTTGAATATGAACCGGACGTTGATGCTGCCGTTGACGATATGTTGGCAGGGCCCTCCAAGTTCCGGCTGGCAGACATGGCCGTCGTGGGCGTCCCATATCTGAAACTCTTCATCAAGCAGCAGGTGCAGATAGCGGCACCTGTCAGGGTTATCCTGCCGATCATCGAGGCGGCATCGATGCGGTCTCCTGTTGGTCAGAGGTTTGCGCTCTTGCCGAGCCAAACCCAGACCAGTCCAGTGAAACTTGCTAGCGAGGCCAACACCGAGGAGTCAGTGGTGGATCCAATGAACGAGTCATCGATCGACGCTCAACTGGCAGGGCTGCTAGATTCGGTCATGTAGTCACCGTGGGCGGTTCTCAGTTGAGCTTCGCAACTCCGGGTCGCGGTTGTCGAGCATCAGCGCTCCAACAGCTTCTTGTTGAATTCGCTGCTCCTGCGTACATAGACCTGTGGCCGAAACAAATTCATCTGGGCTGCTTCTGAATTCCTCTATGCTACGAAGATTTGTGATACTCGCTTCTGAGAATAGATTGTGACACCCTTTCGACTCTCCTCCGTCCCCAAATCCTCCTTTCTCGATTTCCCTCCTCCGGATTCTCCTTCCCCAACTCTCCGCCCCGATTTTCCTCCCACATCGACGAAACTTAATCGCGCTGCAAGAACCTAGTCTGTGAATGCGAAGTCCTAACCCTGGTCTGCTTGCCTTGTATCGCTGTGTAGTCATCATAGCGTGACTACTTATGAATAGCAGGCGAAGCTTGAAGAACCTGTCTCTTCCATTGTTGCCTTGTAAAGCAATCACGATCAGCCCCATCGCAATTGAAATTTCCATATCCTGTCCTGTAAGCTAGGCCTTGGTAAAGGCTGAAGGTTTTCTCATATGTCAACACTGTCGGTGGTAATTTCGTGGCAGAAGGGAGAGTTGAGTACGCAAAGCTGCCTGTACCGTTTTCAATGTGTAAAGCGTCTACACAATACCTTCCAATGCCTAATGCGCCATTATACGGAAGGACGACGATCAATCAACCTCATCAATCAACCCCATGAGGCATGTGGGTGAAGGGAGTGTCCGCACAGTGGGCTTCTGGTAAGCTTGATTGCGCATACAGAGTTGTCCATTGTATGCAATCTAACAACATAGCTGAAGGTAGCCCAGCATTTGTCTTGCCAGACTCAACATCAGCACCACTTGCAGCTAATCGCGACTCAAGTGGCCAGGATTTCGGGATGTCAGAGTCCTTCGCTAGCCCGCAATGGCTGCTACCGGGCAAACGCTTGCGGTCTACGAAAGGTCGGGGAGATGGGTATGGAGTGAAAGAAGGTGCTAAATCAAGTGGATAGAACAGGAGAAGGTAATACTCAAAGGGGACTTTCAGATTGTCTAAGCTCTAGCTAGATGATACCTCAACAGATAAGGATATATTATCCCACGGTGTTTTTCTTCTATTGTATACTCCGGATCCAAGAGAATTGAGTCCAGTGGCACTCCGCCACCCTCCATACCTCAAGGAGCAACCCAGTTTGTTCGACTCCGGACGGTTTGGCGCCAAAACCCACCTCTACGTTGGCATCTTGCCACAAGAGCCCGTTTCGCTCAATTCCGTCCTGGGATTGGTGTTTAGCGGCGCTTAACCTTCCCTCTGTAGTGTAGTCCAGGCTGTAGTCGCCTTCTGATTTCCCTTACACTTCCGAGCCCCCGTTGAACAGTAGATCAACGCGTCATAGGCCCACAGACCCACAGCGTTTCTCGCTGCAGACACTCAAAGGTTCTAAAGCTGGACCGTCGATCCAAGCTCTAATGTTGATGGCTCTGTGGTTCCTGACAGCTTCCGGCCCGCTTCTGGCAGGCCTTTCAACGATATTGAATCCGAGCTCGCCTTGAGCATACCTGTCCCCGCCATCTCAACATTGCACGGCAGAGTACGAAGCAGAGCGCCTCGCAGACCGAGCGTTACAATTTGTCAAATGTCCGCAGCAGCGAAGCTGGCTTGTGAGCTGAGGTGTGTCCCGACCAGATAATTTCAGACCAAGCAGGAGGCATGTATACTAAAACACGGACTGGCAGTGGCCGAGTGGTGCGGGTCGGACTGGGGAAGGCAGTAGGTAGTAGAAGGGATGAAAGACACGGCGAAGCTAACCGTTGTGGCAGGTTGCAACCTAGAAAAAGATCGAGTCAGCTTGGCGGTCGCATGTCAGTGCCAGGAGCTCAGCAACGAACGATGGAGGTCCTTTTAGTAGCATGCCGCGTGGGCGAAATGTTGTGGTGTTCACAAAGATGACCTCCACTTTTCGTCAGATTGTCGACCTCAATTGGTGTTGATTCCTTTGCGCGACAACGAGGACGCGATCCGAAGCTCGTGCAGGAATCCTGCTGAGAGCATCCCAGCCGCCCATGATTCAAAGGCACCTTCCAATGTGTGGTGTTGCTCATGCATGTCGTACTTGAGCTTTTTCGCAAACATTCGGAGTTTGCCTTCGGAGATAACCTTCGCTACCTTGCGCAGCTGCCGTCTCGCATGGGACAGTCTCTGACAGCCAAACAGAAGTGATGCTACACCTTCGCAATCTGCGCTACACTATCTTATGATTCCCTTCAACGGCCATGGGCCTGCATTGTCAGGCTGGCGCCGTAATTCTCCTTGGCCATCGCGTATATTATCTGGTACGGTTCTGATTCATCAATAGACATACATCCTACCGAGCGGCCATGTCGAACTCTCCATCGTACTCCACGCATATGCCACGCCAGCGGCTCCCGAAGAGGAATTTCCGGCCGTCGATGGTGTTTGCTTTACACCGGCGATGAACAATCCAACACTACCGATTCCAGACCTCAGATGAACCCGTGGAAGCTGCAAAGTTCCAGCAATTGCGCCTTACCGAGAAGCACTACACCAAGACCTTTATTGGGCTAAGGGTCACGGAGTGATCATATACAGTGTGACAGTATGTGAGCCGCCAGACACGGTTGGCGCTCCAATGTACTGTTCTGGTTCTATGTGCTTGAGTAGGAGGACTAGGACCTGGGAAGCTACAGCGGCAAGGAATGGGTGGAGTTTTCCGGGGACGGTGATTGGCGTGCGAAGAATGCGCTGAATTTGATATGCTCGGCGGAAAGCAGAGGTTGAAACCAGCATTGAGGGAGCCTTCCAAGCTGAGGTAGCGACTCGACACTGGCTAAGCCTGGGACGATGGTGAAGATCTCAACGGGGAGGTGAGATTAAGATGTCATCGTTGGGGGCCAAGAGGTATTTCACTCTTTCTTTAATCCTTCTTAGCTGCACCAGCTTGCTGACAATGCCTGGATCCAGTCCATCTTCTACGAATCCCCTGCCTTGCCTTAGCCATCCTCCAAAGTCCAACATGTTGCCCATCTCGTCATACTGCGGTCTTCTTCCAGGTGGTCGAAATGCGGGAAATCGAGCTCCTTGAGCCTTGAAGCAATGTGACCCGCGACTCGGGGGAATGATACATACCTGACAGGCACCGACGTAACCGCAACTTCAGAGAGGAGGGGCGCATAAAGTACCGTTCCTGGAGCAAGCTGTAGGAGGAGGCTAGGTTCGTCAGACAGCGAACAGTGAAAACCAGGTCTCAGCTAATGATTGCAGGCGACGCATGCCCACTAACTGCTGACCGTCTTCGAGCAATCATCCTACAAAATCCTGAATCGACTGTCGATACCATGCTCGTGTCCGACCGCAGCATTGAGGTCCGAAAGGTCCACAAAGCTCGATCGAACGAGGACGATCGATGCCGGACTCTCCTACTTCGACGACTACAACAAATCTCTGGATGACGCGAAGATGAAACTTGGACGGCTACACAATGCGAGACGCCTTCACTCAGATCGTTGTATCCAGCCCAAATCAACCCAGCGACTTCCATCTACAATACTCCCAACATTTATCACAGTGGTCGACGAGCAGCTAGGTATGTCAGCGCAAGGAGGAAAGATAGAGAAAGGAGAAGGGAGAAATCGAGTGGTAAAACCCGTGGGAGTTGAGCATCGGCACCGAAAGAAACCTGTTGATCAGACAGGCAAATACGGGTCTCTGGGGTCATCGAAGCCACGGCGCGATGTTCAGGAAGCCGGGGAGTCTCGCAATCGGAGAGAGCCGGACAATGAGTCCTTAAAGCCCTGTTTGCTCCGCAACGGATACGATGTGACGGCATGATGGCACATTCTATAGGACATCGCAATGGAACCTTCACCCGCCCCATTGGCAACAACACGTTAGTCCAAGGCGCTGCCAGGTCCAGACGCATTGAGAACGGGCCGAGTGCTTCGAAGCCTGGGCGGAAATGAGCTGTACGTGAACGCCTGAAGCTGAGAATGGCAGGAAACTAATGAGCATCGCAGGGTAGCCGTGAAGTACTTCAAAGGATCTAGCCTCAGGACATACAATCTGGTATGGGTCGTTAGCCGGTAGCCACAAAGATGGTACAGTAGGCAGGCATCAACGCCGACGTTTTACTCTGGGATGGTTACTCTGATTGCAGATACCATCCTCTGGCACTGGATTACAGGGCCGAGTCTAGGCTCCACGCCATCATATTACAATCGGCTCCAGTCGCGCCTATAGCATCCTCGAGGCCAATGGTCAACTCGCGCCGCCTAAGAAGCGGAGACAGAGGGGAGCTCGCGGAAAAAAGCATAAAGACGAGAGTGCTGAAAGCATCAAGGTCGAGGAAGATGGAGAAGAGGACCTGGCAGACGATGTCACCGGTCCCACTCCCACTCCCAAGCACAAGCCTCTCACTTCTGGCGCCTCTGTCAGGCATCAGCGTCCAGCTCTTGATGACATTGCCTCGGATTGCAGTCAACTCTGCCACTCCAGCGGGGGCATGAATTGTCCACTACATTCTCCGTATCGTCGACCGCGGATCTTTCCCAATTGTTTTCCAGTCGCTTGGCGCTCCGCTGGATGTCTTCAGGATTATTGCTTCTTGCCACAGCCTCTCCGCCTATTTATCGTCAGAGATGAGCGACTTCGTGCGTGTTTGGCCCGTTCGTGGGATGCATGTAAATCTCTTGGACTGTCTTTACATGGCGTCGACAAAGCCGCTACGGGATGGACACTCTCTTGACTTGTTCACAGTCAGGAGCCCTGTTTGATGTCCAGGGTCGAGTTAACCTCTCGTCTTCAGTTCCGCTTACACAACCGAACTACAACACCGATTCATACCAGCAGGCGACGGTTGTCACCAGCTGCACCTCATCAGTGAAGGGAATCCATCGCGCAGACGAATGCTAACTTATCCGAAGACCAAGATCTCTAAGGGAGTTGGCACTGAGGATGGCCAACGGCTGGTGGATGGATTGAGATGCCATTTGCGTGAATGTTCTTTGTTACGTGGTTTACTTTGTTTTCAAGGAGTCCCTTCGCGGCCAGCATCTGTGCCTTCAGCGGTCGGAAGCCTCTGTATGCTATGCGCGAATGCTCCATGTACTTATCTCACAGGGCTTGGACAAAGTTAAGTAGTCTATCTTGTATCTACTGTGGTGCTTCCAACAACCGTTCACCAAAGGATACAAGCCTTTTACCAAGCTTCAGTATCAGCAACATTTATGGAGAGCTGGCCATAACCATGTACTGTTGATTGACATCGAGCAAAGAAATGCATGAAGATCTCTCATATCGTTACCCATTGGAATGTGCGTGTAGGTTGTTGCTCCCTGGATTCAAGTATGTTTGGCGTCTTAGGCTCAAGTACAGTTGCCAATTATTCCTGTCGGCATTCCCTCGTATCGCTCAGACCGCAAGTGCTTGAGCATTCGAAAATGGGAAAACTGAGTATACTGCTTGAGTCAAGCAAGTGGCAGTCAGGAGACGGCCAGGAAGCGGAAAGGCAAGATCACGATATGGTGAGCCAAGTCCAGAAGTCGGGCTTGGGGTACGAAGTGTAGATGTTGGTAAGTCTATCTGCACAGATATAGAGATCTGGTCCCACTAATCCTGTAGTTCTGACAGCTATAAAGCCTACTACATACTCAATCCTTCATTACTTAGACTGCAACAAGCTGTACAGGAGAAACCAGGTCTCTTCCGTCGAAGTCCGCAAGCGAGCTTTAATTTCGCACTGTCGATTGCGACAAGCACCATTGCTAGTCTGCCAATATCATACTGACGAATACAAGAGTCCTTCCGCATCATCGCAGCTTTCTGTATGCCTTGCCTACAACTTCGACAGGAGCCCCTGCAATCTATGCCCGCATGTTTGAGCGAAGGACGACCCTTCCGCGCATTGCGATACTGTGGTCGTTGCCACTTCCATGTGCAAGGACTGATGGGACCTTTCTTCCCCCAGCATCTCACATGTCCGACCGGCGATGAAGTGGGGGGAATCGGTTGGATATGTGCACCTGGTGGGCATTGAACAGCTCTGGTTCTTATAGTTATACGGCGAAAAGGGATCCTCCGATAACCTCTGCCACACTCTTCTGTACTCGCGTGGTGTTGATAGAATGAAAAGGCTAGTCTCCCGCACTCGCGACCGGTTCTGTGCCACCTGTACCTAGCCATGCTGCGACGGTGTCGGTGGTGGCTCAAAGCAACACAGAGGGGAGATCTATATCGCAAGCAGATGTGTAAGCCTGTCCCACCACAAGGTGGCCTACCTCTAGAGGGCAACCGGGTAGAAGAAGGCCAAACAGGTCGAGAAGCCTGCAACACGTTACTGGGCAACAACGCAGCGTCCTGCCCAAGGCCTGTCGTTAACGCGGTCGAGAGTGCATACCAGATCCTCGGAAACTCAAGCTCAGACCACGATTGAAGGCCCTATCCGGTGGAACTGGTTTCCTACATGTATGGCCGACCCAAATCGTTACTCCCTTGCTCGGCTCACTCGTTATACAGCTGATTTCGGTAGCGTTTAGGCCTGCGGCAGTAATCTATGGGAGGTCCTGCTGAAGCTACTAGGTGTGCAGGCACGACTTGGCCCGTTTCTCCCTTGTTACCGATTGCTAAGTATGCCAGTAGTACAATCGTTTCCGATGGCGATGTTGTGCGACGTTTCCTTGCGACAAAGACTTCTGGAGTGTGTATGATTGCCTTGTATGCCGGATCCGGGCTTTTTGTGGCTCCGGTATGCACCTTGATCCCGTCAATGCCTCAGGGAGAGGTCAGCCCGATACTGGATCCTAGGACGCGGAAGTTGATCTGCCCGTGGGATGGTGGCACGAGTCTCGAGATATGTAGGATTGCGTATCGCGATGAAGAGAGCCAGTGGCTCACAGATTCGGGAAACAAGTTGAGCCTGCCGCTGGGCGTCAGCAGGGAACATGTTAGAAAAGAAGCAGAGCTTACGCCGGTGTCACCGCTGATACACACAACTTGGAACTCTCGAGCGCTTCGAAACATCTGCCGGGCGATTTCCTTGTGCCACACTAGACGGTCGAGCCATTGAAGTACGCCGGCAGCGACTTTGAACGAAGCAGTGTATGGGGGAGCGCCGCATGCCTCTCAGGATCCCTTTCCCCCAAGAGTGGGGAGCATGCGTTGCTGTAATGACCTCAGACCTGTGTCGCTCACAGACACAATCCTGTCCTTGCTGCATCGAGCATGTCCTGTTCCAATTTCCAACAAAGCGTGTGGCAGTCGAGTGTTTGGAAATGGCGTCACTGTCGACATGCCATCGCCAACAAGCTTCTCGGGGAAGAGATGTGCCAGCTATGTGGAGGCGCGTGTCGACTGGCGAACCCTCTCCCGGTATAGGACAGACAAGGCTTCTAGGATTCGTGGGGTAGATTAGGCTTCGCTCCGGTGTGGGACTGAAGTCGCGCTGTTTCTGGTGTTTGATGGGCGAATTGCTGGTTGGGCTTTCGCTGAGGAAGGAGATTGGTGTAGGGAACTGTACCTAGTTTTCTTATTATCTATGCTTGGCAGCACTGACAGCCTTCAAAGCAGGCCTATCTGGGTGACCTTCCTTGTCAAACGTGGATGGTGGACAAGCAAGTAAGTCATGGAACATGCAACTGCAGTACAACCGCTGGGCCGACGCGATCTAACGCACCTGCCGTCTCTAAATTTGCACCGCGGGCGATTGTGCGACACTTGTTGACATCTCGCTTTGTAAGAAATAGACATTTCGCATGTTGTACTTCCGGAGGGACTAAGGGGACATAAGTCGCTGGAGTAAGAAAAGGGAGGCGCAAAGAAAGCGGTGGACCAAATGGATGGGCTACGTGGTTGCACCGACTACTAGGATAGGATCTGCAAAAGCGCAAGGACAAAGGTGCAGGGACGAAGGTTTCAAAGCTACTGTGGTAAATGGCAGTTGATGTACTTGGTCGATGATATGTCATAGTATCACATGCCAACAGCTTGGATAAATGGAAAGAGGAGCATATAATCCATTTTGATTCCCTCATATAGATAGAAATGGAGGAGCAAGGCTCACGTCTGCAAATCTCAAGAGAGGCGCCATCTTTCAATCTCACAGGCCATGCGACGCCGATGCGCAGGCATGTCGTCAGCATTGATGTGGTTCAAAGGCCAATGCTCCATCAGCCAACGCGCTATACACAGGATGAATGGACCGCAGTCGTCACCGTTGTTTTGTTGGGGAGTCAAGGGATATCGAGTCTCGGTCGTCAGGGCGTTTATCGCTCCATCAGACTTGGTCTCCAGATATTTCCCCAGCTCAACCCAACTCTCTTGCATGGACGCATCGTAGCCAGGGAGGGTCGAGTACTGGTCAAGTACCCAGGACCCGTCAACCTTCGACAACACGCCCAGACACCAGTGATTTCCTGTGATATGCCACGGAAAGAATTGGATCTCGACATCCTCAAGTCTCGCCTCGGGATACCATTTGGGAGGCCATGCTCTACCCGAGGACTTGCCCTGTCTCAAGCTGTCAACCGTGAGAGTATCCCAGGCATGATACTTGGGCGAGCCGGATTGCTTTGCGCAAGGATCAGGAAGGTTGAAATGCCCGTTAGCATGGTGGCAGACAAGGGCAAGGTAGCAAACGATAACCCTGTCACAAATCCACTGCCCTCTGAGTATTGCAGTCATTTCCTCAAGGATCGGAACTGCAGGCGGCTCCAGTATCCCTGGGGTCTCCACAGCGATGGTTCTTTGGAACAAGGCCAACAAATGACTCTCGACCTCTTTGATTTGCAATCTGTCGATCATCGCTGCCGTATCGAAGAGAGGAGGAGCGACTGGAGTGACAACTGCTCCTTGTGAAGCAGTGAACCCCCCGTCGCCCACTCGACGTCTCTTGGCGGCAGGTTTGGCGAGTCCGTCATCAAAGCTAGCTGTGGCCATGCTGGTAAGGGAGCTGCCCACCTGCTGCCAGCTGCTGAGTGGACCTTGTTCCGAAGAAGACTGATCCTTTGCGGCTGCCAATTTCTGCTGTTCCTGAAGCAGCGAATCGATGAACTCCCATCGCTTGGTGGCCCCCTTTCTGTCAAGACCAGGTACAGCCTTTCTAGGGCCAGTGTACAGCATGACAATGTACAGCACACGCTCGCAATCCCCGATCGTTTCGATTGAGACGGGCAGCTTGCTTGGTTCTATTGTCCTCGTCGCCTGGGTGAGGACGTCATTGTAGAGAGCCAAGGCCTTCTGCCGAGCGACTTCGAGCACCGTCTTGGTCTCCCAGCGGAAATCTTCATGGACCGCTCCAATTGTCTCAACCCAGTTGTGGACCTCTCGTATTCGTAGCAGAGTTGCCATCGTGTAGCCTAAGTCGGATCTCTCGTTCTTGGCTAGCTGGTCCTTGCCTAGTACTTGTAGGCGCTCAGTCATAACCTTGCAGCCCAGCAAAATATGGCAGCCGTAGGAACGCCACTCAATGTTACGGGTGCTTTTGTCCGTGGCTTTCTTGACTTTGCTGTACCACCCGTTAATACTATTCCAAATCTTCAGCAACTCACTGTCATCCGTGATAGGCGTAGGCGCCCGAGGGAGTGGCAATGGCTCAGACTTAGTAGATTTCGACATGTTGGTGGTATTGCAAATATCCGTGCGAAGGCAAGAGACGGAAAAGAAAGTTGCGAGAGGAGCAGCGGGGGAATATTGTATACAATTTTTGGAACTTGGCCCGATTAGGTCGATCCACGTAAGTGGGTGTCGAGGAAAGAGCAAACCTGGTACTTTATAAAGTATATGGTAATGGCTGGTGAATGGGTAATATATGAGAAAGGTCATGTTTGTAAGAGACGGGTTTTCGCAAGTTACTTGTTACAGTACAATGTCGCTGTTGGTATCCGTGCGACACCAGTCTTGACTTCATCTGAGCGAGTACAGAGCCATTTTCAGTAGAAGCTATGAAATAATGGAGACGGTGGAAAGCAATAAGATTGTTCGTGAACCGTGAGTCCCGACACCAACCGACCAGGCTACAACAGATCATCCCTATTATCGGCATGCGCATTCTCAATCTCCGCCTCGTAGGTTCTGCTTCGCTGTAAAGTGACCGGTGAAAGCAGTATTGAGCTTCCAAGTCCATGCTCGTCCATAGAGAAAGAGGCTTCTCGTAGGTGATGTAGGCCACCTTGAGGCGAGCGGCATGACACTGTTGGATATCGCTTCAAGACGTGGAAGGGACAGATTGTACGAAATACTCTGGACACCTGCACGCCCTGCATCGAGCCCCTGTGCCGGCGTCGCAGCTGTCACTAGCGCGTTCACCGTAAACTCGAAACCAGAGAACCGCCTCACAAACGCCTGCTGCTGAGGCACAGTGGTGCCGAGAGCTGCGGGCGCGATGGGAGCGAGCGCGAGTGGCGCCTCCGGGGGATTCTGAATTCGTCACTTGCGAGAAGGCATCGCAGACAATTATGAGGCCCTTGAATTGGTTTGACAACCTCGCCGACCGGAGAACTGAGCCAGCATCAGCGAAAGGCTGAAGCCTTATTGAGAGATAATTCAGTGCTTGTCTCCGTATACTTCCGAGAACCTGGCAAGCCCAGTTTGGCATCGTTAGGAAATCCTGAGAACCACCCTCTGAAATCCGCAGCTTGTATGGAAGACCCAAAACAAGACCGCTGCGAAGGAGAGCAGGACTATATCCTGGTGTAAGGCTCAATGGTAGAGCAATGCAAAGACCAGAGCTGAGCTCTCTGATTTGAAGGATGCCAAACACACTCGCCGAGATCTTCACACTGTGTACGCTTGGCTATGAATCTGAAAGAGACGCGCAGCCGTGACGGCAAGGTCTGCAGGCTGGGGAGCTGGAGACCAATTGATGCATGCGGTAGTCATCAAAAAAATAGTCCGTCTGTGATCTGACATTCTCCACCCGCATGTTCGGACAGAGCGTAGAATGATTCCGCGCTGCCATGGAGCCAAGGGCAATAGAGACGGAAGGCTTTAAAGTTGTGACGCTATCAGTGTGCAAACAGCCCCTGATGATGGTCAGCGAGTAGCGGCGGACGGGGAAATTGCGCAAAGACCTGTTCGTGTCTTGTGATGAACCAAGTATCTTTGTAGGAGCAGCGTGTACCGGTCAGACAATGAACGCGAAGTCTTACTGCGATAATGATCTGAAGTAGTATGAAGAGTATAATGTGCATGACTGCTTCTGTGATGGAGTCAAGAATTTCAGGGAAACGTTGCTGCGGGTTTAAGTTGCGCTTGCCAAATGAAAATGTCCGATCCAAAAGTCGCTGTCACGGCTGTGCGGCAAGCTTGCCGAAAGATGATTAGGCTCGCGCAATTTTCACTCCCATGCATGCCATTAACAATTGCTGGATTGTGGGCACCCGACAATGATGCTGGCTAGCATTCTTAAGCATTCGGCGATGTTGTGGAGCATTCACTCACGGCTGTGACTTCGCTGCGACTCTCGGGCTTTACTTACCTAGCCGACTGTCCCTGCCTACCAATGAGGTAGCTTGGGAAGTGAAGATGGGTTGCCAACGGAGGTGAGAAGAAACATCCTCTGTTGCGACACCCAGGAAGATCTCTCACTGACATTTACGGCAGTAATGTCAGCTCGCACATAGCCTTTCAAATTACTCCCACTCCTCAACCCTGCTGTCAAAAGCCTTTCCGTGTGTCGGCTGCCCTGGTCTGCTCACACCTAGGACATTTCCGTTACTATTCCCTGCTCTTTCCTGCTCCAGACGGCCGTGCACTGACGTCGAAATTGCCGACCTCAGGTTCTCCCTCGCCCCTCGCAATATCTTCAGCTCTACGCTGCCTCAAGCCATGCGGTCACTATTCTCCACGCTCTATCCATCACGAAAACGGGACCGATACTGATTGTAAGCGGGTTTTGGCTCGTTGTTGGAACTCTTTCCACATGGGGCTATGTCTTGGAATATTTGCCATAGCTTCCTTCCACGCCACAGTAGAGATGCATCCCGCTGTAGCTATTGGGGTAGACACTGTGGAACGCTCATGGCTTGCCAAATGGGCACCGCGAGACAAGCCTTTCACATGGACTTGAGATCAGTTGCCTGGAAGCTCTCAATGTTTAACGGCGTCTACTTTCGGTAAAGCTCACGGGGGATTCGTGCAGATACGCGACTCCTGGCCGGTCAGATCAGCTTCGCTTCATGGGAAAGGCGGATACACTCAGCATAATAATACAATTCATCGGCTGAAGTAATCTGTGAGCTCTGGTCACCTGGTCGTCCAGCGACTTCGATTTGCGATCCGGGGCGGAAACCTTGCGAACGCAGCTACGGAATTGGAAATTACCCTGGTCATCTTCAAGTGACCGAGAACAAGGTCAGACCTGACATTCCTACGATAGCGCTTGTTACCATTCACTTTCACGGGTCATCGCCTTCCAACAACTCCTTCCTTCTCACCTACACAACAATGCTACCATCCTTGGCTCATTCCTTTCTCGGAGTACGATCTACACAGGGCTCCTTGCCGCGAAAGCAGTGCGCATCGGCTGGGTGTACAATTCCTGATGTAACACAAATTTCCCTCGACGAAGCTGGTCAAACTACGTTCTTGTGAATCCATCGCCCGGTGCTCAATGGTATCACAGGGCAACTTGAGTGGCAACTGCAGTGATTCGGTCTGCTCTGAGTCGATCTCCAAGCCCTTTTTGTGTCTTGATTACAGTGCGAAGCCCGCGTGATGTTCAGTTCTGTATTCCGAAGCGAAAGCAGGTGAGCAGGCTCCAGAGGAGACTCCGCTCCATGAGTCTAACAAATCACTTTGGGCGCATAGTCGGCTTAGTCTGTGATCTTATCTACCTGAACATATGCTCCTGTGAAAGGTCTTGGTCAGGATGCAAATGTTTTATAGTAAGCAGGCCGATGAAATTACTGGTGCCGCTTTGCATATGGCTACTGGACTTCGGATAAGGTGTTCTTGTTATCACAGCATTGCAGGTTTCATTTGGAAAACATCTACTTGGCGGATATGAAGCATCTGAGAACAGGAATCATCTAGCACGCATGCATAGTTCGGTTCAGTTCTGTTCATCGCGTTGTCGAGAGTTGGATCCCGCCTGCATAACCCAGTTTCAAGTACGGCTCGATCTACCTTGTGCGGACAGAGGGATCTACCCCCACAATGGGATGGCTTTGGGTTGATGGACGGCGGTTTTTGCCTCTCGTCTAGGGCAGAAGTGAATGGTGACCTCGTCAGAGCAAACTGTGCGACCAGGAAATGCTGGATTCGTAATGGACCCATGCTTCGATCAGCGACAGCTAATCAAGCTGCATCTGCCCGCAAGCTACATAAATTACCAATCCTGTGAACCTGCCTTCCGCCACGCAGAAACCTTCAGATTCCGGCGCCTAATCACTCTATATCTCTGCTGGGCTGTCAATTCGCGGTCATACTTTCACCGGAGCCAAGTGCCTCGGATAGCCAGAATCCTCTCTTTGTGGCACTACGACGGTTCCAGCGCTCGCGCCATTTTTTTCCGGTTGTGGATTTGCTTTATTCTTCTCATTTCGCCGCCGATTGATGAGTGTAGACATGACAACCTTGGACAAGGGTATTGGAACCTTGTAGATAGTGATTCAGTATGGAAAGCAGGACCCCCTCAGTGTGTACCGTATCGCCTCTCATTCCTCTGCCGGCGAGATTTTTAGATTGATACTTGCCTTGAATTGGCATCAAAGCTACAATCTCGGCAATGCGAAATCTCTTTCAACTTGCAAGAAAGCTCTTCCGACTTGCACTACACGCGCATCACTGATATCAGCTTTCGTATATAATTTTCCCCATATCGTCAAAAACTTCCCAAGGCCAACTGGGTTCTTCGTGGCCCACGCAATGACAGGAACGTTCTTTCCCGACCTTGATATCATGCTCCACTCTCGGCCCGAATTTGTACCTTCCGCTCCATATACTTTATACGGTCAGACTTGTCCCTCTTCCTCTCGTCTCTGTCCGTCTTCTTCTTCTCTGGCAACGTTTTTCTTCACGCAGCAGCAACCAGGCACTCTTGACCAAGCCACAACAACATCTTGACGACTTGACGAGCCGGTTGCAGCCATGAGTAACGTGGCATCCGCAGGTAAGAGGCGTGCAAACGAATCAGAAGATGACAGAAAGGCAAAGCAGGCCAAGACGAGCGAGTTCGGCGAAATCGTACCACATACGCTCACCAGAACATTGGAAAAGGTCCGGCCTGGTGAGATCTTGGAAGCGTGCCCTGCTTTGAAAGCTAGGTACCACTCTGATCTCTCCTTTGTTTTTGAAAATGGTCACATTAGCCAGCCAGAAGTTGCGGCGATGTACGACGCATGGTTCGAGGTATGCCTCTACCACACGACATATCGGGGTCCTGATATTGACGATTCTTAGGTCAGGAAGCCAGCCTTACTAGAACAATACTGGGCCACACACAAGCGTAACCGCAAGAGTCTTCAGAAGCCCAGCACGCTGAAGGAGACTCTGCGGATGATGCTGACGCTTCGCAAATGGTACTCGGAAGCCACTACTGCAGATCCTGAGGTGATTCGCGAGCTGAGAGTCATTCGGTTGGACTACATCTTGATGATGTGCGTCCTGTTTTGCATCAAGGGCAAGCTCGCGGACGTTCAAGGATACTATCCCGGACACGAAGACGACTTCAAGGCCATCATTGACCGACTGCAACCGCAAACGTCCCTGGATGTGACTGTATCGGCTGAGGAGGCTGATGAGACACAGCCTAGCAGTGATGCTTGCCCCACGATCAAGGCGCCTACTCGTCCTGCAGCTCCTGCTACCTCGTCTTGCTCTGGTGTCTCCAAAGAGCTGTACAACAAGATACAAGCCTTGAAAGTCCCGCCGGGTAGCACTTCTGGCTTGGATAGTATTGTCGGCTGCGCCCAAGGCAAGCGGATGATTGAGAGGATCCTTCTGGCCACCATCGAGCGACCAGAGCTAGCAAAGGCCGGTGAGCTGCGAAGGGGTGTGCTCTTACATGGTCCGCCTGGTACAGGAAAGACGTCGTTGGTGCTCGCGGCTGCAAGCAAGCTAAATGGCCCTGCGGTCTACCGAGTCTCCAGTGCCGACATCAACGACCAATACCATGGCAACAGTGAGAAGAACATTGCTGCACTCTATGCTGTTGCGGCACACAATGCCCCAGCAATCATCTTCATCGATGAAATAGAGGCAATCTGCGCCAAGAGGACCGCTGATCAGACAGACACCAAGAAGAGCATGGCTAATACGCTTCTGATCGCCATGAATAGCTGCCCCTCCAATGTTGTTACGATTGGGGTGTCGAACCTGCCCAATCATATTGACAAATCCTTCCTGAGTCGGCTGAGCAAGCACATACTCGTGCCCCTTCTGTCAGAGGAAGAGCTGGCCAGTATCTGGGAGCTTAAGGCGTCGGCATGGCCTCATTCCGTGTCTCATGATGAGTTCCTCGCCCTTGGTCGATTGATCAGGAACTATGGACTCTCGGGGAGGGATATTGAGGCCGCCGCTTGCGAAGCCCGGGAAGAGCTCAACATGATGGTGGGTCCTTCGCCTTCCTACTACCGGGCAGTACAGAACAATGGCCAAGAGTATCTCTATGAGTGCTCGGCCGATGATCCTGCTGCCTGTGCTGTGAATGGAAGAGTCGAGATTAGCACGAGGATTCACGGAAGGCCATCGTCTCTAAAAGACCTTGTAGCCGCCGTTGAAGATCTGCGATCGAACCTTTTTCATGGTGACTAAGGTCAGCAAATTGTCGATTGGGCACCAGGCAAGACGGGTGCGGCGTTTGATTGATCCTTTGAGATCTCTTGCGCCCCGAGTCTCGTTTGTCTCAAGTCGAGCTTCGGCTCCTTGGCATTCGATGTTGGAGATGCATTGCATGGAGCTTTTCTAGCTGTACATATAGACTATACTAGCTACTCTATCTGTCACAACTCCTACTCTGCCTTGCGTGTGTGCATTTCAACATGAGCCCCCCACCAACCCGTTGTAGAAGCCTGCCGATGTAGAACACCATCCTTCATTGACAGATTTTATCCTCGACACTGTGAATTTCCTGCCCACGACTGACATACTGACTGCCCGTCGGCACTCTTACCGTATTGAGTTAGTCTAAGAATTTCGTAATTGCCGTACGTTTTGAGCTTCTCCCAAATTCGCCTTCCGCATCTGGTCTCGTCGTGACATGGTCCTTCCGATATGGCAGCCACCTAAATCAGCGATCGCGACCTTGACCATGGACGGCGCCCACCGTGCTTGCGCAATGGAGACGCCATACCTCACGACCAAACACCTCTATACCATATGTCCCAGAATAGTCACCCGCTCACTGTGAGCCCACACTTGGGTAGCAAAACTGCAGGCAAGCCGTCCTGGCTCGGTGATGGAGACACATGACTGATAGTGCCCGCAGGATCCTAGATGGAAGGAGACCGCGACGCTTGTGAATCCATACGATGACGGTTGGGCATGCCTTGAAGCGGCGCAGGTTATGGTTCAAAGGCACAGATGGCCAATGCTGGACGCGAATACAGAGCACGGGGACGCTTGGGTCGAGTAGCCTGGCAGCTGGAGGGCAACAGCAGGGAAGCGATATACCTGACAAGCCACAACATTGTCTGTTTGCTGGCCCTCGTCAATCGTCATGCCTTCCACAGCTCACACAATCCTAGTCCAGGTTACTCGCGATCTCTTCGATTCTGTCTCGATACCTACCCGAAACATCCTTACCTCTATTCTACGGATCATCGACTTCCCAAAGCAAGAAGGCCATGGCTGGAAGAGTAGCCAGACGAAAGCAAAACAATGTCGAAGGTGGGGCTCCCTTGCCATACGCTGGTTTCTGCTGGAACACTACTGGCCCTCGCCGTAATGCTGGCATTTTTGAGGAAGTGCACCGGTCAGTGCCACCACAGTAGCCCTTGCTGGAACACGGTAGCCTCTCATGGAACACAATAGCCTCTGCTGGTACACTACTGGGCCTCGCCGTAACGCTGGCATGCGTTGGCTAGCATACTGGTCAGCGACTTCCGACACGGAGGATCCGTTACGGAGGTATATGGAATGGCCACTGTTAGCCAGTGCTACGGTATTAGGTCCCGCCAAAGTCGCATGCCTTCCCACTTCTGCCGCCCTGGGCCAGGAATTGTCTCGAGCCGTGCTCCTCTCGCGTTACACACTTCTACACTGCTCATTCCAACATCAAAGCAATTGCCACAAAGAGCAGAGTATCAAATTCCAGGTGGCGGATCAGCGAGGAGTATCCATGGGATTACTAGGCTACTCTCAGACCCTTACGCGCTTTTCTCCAGGCTCCCGCTCTCTTAGAAAGAGCCACCGGCTTAGTTTCAGCGATGGTCACGAGGTAACGGGTACTTCCTGTATTAGAATTAAGGCCCATACGCACCACAGTGGGAGGATAGGTTACGAGCTCGACGCCGACAAGGGCCGAGAAGCAACAGATGCTGCCCGAGTGAGAAATTTGGCCTCCTCTCTGCCTCCGCTTCTTAGGCGGCGCGAATTGACCATTGGCCTCGACCCCTTCCTCCCTTGGCCGCTTTGGGCCTGTTGTTCCCCCAGCCGTCTGCACACCCTGCGTTGCCGCTAGGGTAGGTCTACAGGTCGCCGTCACAGTTGGGGAAAGAAAGCAAAGGCCTTGAAACGCAATAAGCTAATAGTCCACCCTCCTTTCCGAGCGCAACGCCAAAGATGGTCGAGAAGTACCAGACCACGACTGTGCAAGAACCTTGGTCTGGGTAATTCACAGCGACAATGTGGACGAGATAGCAAGAGGCTCAAAAGGCAACCACTGGAGAGTCAAAACTCCTGCGCAAGTCGACGTGGATGGTGGCCAAGAAGCAACAGACTACTCCCCCACAAGGACTATGGCATTTGCACACCATCGCGACAATGCAGAGGATATAGCCAGGGTCCTGAAACGCAACGAGCCGAGGATCTGTTTCCTTCCCGAGTTTCTCATCAGAGATTGCCGAGGAGCAATAGATCGCGACCGGGTGGCTAGTCTTGGTCCTCACAGGTCACCGACAACAGTGCGAAGGAAGTGGCAGGAGTCTTGGAACGCAAGGGGCCAACAACTCGTCCGCCTGTCTCTGTAGATCGAGCGAACACCAAAGACCACGAGTGCATGGGCTGGAATTCACACTCTCGGCGAAAGAGAACACCCATACCCTAGAATCCACACGCACGTCCGATCTTCCACTTCCACCGTGTCGCGACAGCGCGGAAAAGAGAGCAAGGTTCTTGAAATACCATGAGTCGAAAAGTCGCTCTCCTGTCTTAATGAGATAGACGCTATCTACGACATTCCATGGCATGGACCAGGAACCACAATCCCGGCGGAAGAGGGCACGTCATCTGACAGCCTATATACATCTCTTTCCTCTTACTCATATCTCCTACGACGTATTCAATCGCCACTTCCATAATGCACCGTCCGTGTACAGTAAGAAAGGCATCGAGCACAAAGCTTACACAACCATGGGATCGGAGACTCGACAAGAGGCGAGCGAGATGAATTCCACAGAAGAGCCATCCCAGTGGTGGCTGACAATTTAGAAGACACAGGAATCGTCCAAGTGACCTCTGACCATACAGGCAGCATGGAATTCAATTCGTGGAAAATACTGGGACAGAGTATTTAGGGATTCTATTCATCACACCAAAATGTCTGGCGGGCTAATCGTCGGTCGTGATATGGAGTTTGTATCCGAGCTCTCCTCCCGCATTCAGATCAATTCCATCCTGTACGCCATACCACCAATCAGTCTTAGCAGGCCAGTAACCGGTCGTTGCAGTGAGCCTTGCCATGGTTGGAAAACAGTCGCAGCGGAGTAGCAAACGATTGCCAGGAACCTTCCAAGCTTTCTAGTAGCAAAGCCGATTTCCCCGACCAGAGCATCTCAATTTCTTCCAGTGTATCGAGCACTCTTAGAGTACGTGCCATCTCCGCGGGCTACGAACCGAGAGTATCGTAACAGGAGTCACTCCCGGCGTTGTGCTTCGCGTCGCCATACGATGGACAGTCCAATCTTGCGCGCCAGCAGATAGCAAACGTGGTCTCGTTCGCGTTTACGAATCCTACATCGGAATTCGCGCTCACAAAGCGCTCCATGACCACTACGATCTCATTCGAGTAGTCAAGGAGTATCATGTCAATCTTTCGGGCGTGAATATATTGACGTATATCGAGTGATTCTTTCGTTCTGGTATCTACCAAATCGTTCAGTTGGTTGAGCAGGGGCTGAAGCGTCGCCGCAAGAACCTTCATGACCATGACGAGTTCTTCGGAGCAGTCAGAGATATATTCCCTTCGAGAGCTGCTTATACTTGGCATATCTCACGGCAACAGTCGACCCCAGTGTTCATTTTGTTGTGATCTCAATTCTGGATATGCCAAAATCGCCTATGACTTCTTGCACACTTTCCACGTACGTACCTGGAGTGGCGGCCATTGCTAAAACTCGAAAGCTTGTGGGGAAGTGACGGAAGATTTTAATGCCCTATATATAGGCGGGGCCGTCTGTCGCACTATGTGCTTCGTCGACGACAAGGAGCAGACTCCGCTTGGGGTCTGTCAGACCACCCTTGATGTCATTGCTCAGCGTGGGTGGCTTCGAGAGGTAGACTCTTGCCGATGAATATAACGGTAACTGCCCGTGGAATTCCGACAATTTCGAAACATGCCCTCACCTGCTGCGACACTACAGGTATTGTAGGAACAACCAAGGGAGTCCTGACTGTTCAAAAAAGAATACTACTCTATCCACACTACGGGGATCATGGTTAGACGCTCCGCGTGGAAATGGCATCTCCCTTCAACGCCTTGGTCCCGCCCCTTTGCTGCGCACCAACATGGACGGCGATGGTAACGAGCCCGCTGGAACCGCAAAGGATTCATGGTCTTGCACTTTGGCGGCTGCAAAAGCATCGACGGCGGTGGTAACGGGTGTCAGTCAGAACTGGTAGGAGACGCATGCCGTGGTGACATCGAAATGGTCGATATGACTCTTCGAGACCTCGTCCAGAAACGCTCCAGTGGCGAGCGAAGATCAGGCTCTTTGGGCTTCGGATGTAGTATATGCCGATGTCATGAAGTTCTCGCAGACACAGGATGATGTTCCATATCCTCAGGGCCCATGCCATTTCGATCCTATGAACGATCCAGCGGCGAGTGAACACCGAGTATTCCGAGCTTCTAAAGCAGTTTATGCCGATGTCTTGAAGTGTACAGAGACCCCATACAATAATTCATATGCTCAAGCCACATGCATCCTCGGCTCTCTCGAGGCACCAGTGGTGAGCGAACATAAAGTATTCCAGGCTTCCAAAGCAGCTTACGCCGATGTCTTGGAGTGTACGATAACCCTGTACAACAATCCATACTCTCAAACCACATGCATTCTCGGCTCTCTTGGCACACCGACGATAAGTAAAAATCAAGTGTCCCGACACAGACAAATAACGCCGGTTTCCTGAAGTTCACGCAGACACATTATAATGTTCCATATCCTTACGCCCCATGCATCTTCAACTCTCTTGGTCTCCATTATGGCTGGCCTACGTCGCTTGTTGCCATGCTTGGTAAGGGCATACCAGTATTGTAGCTCGCACCAGGAAGGCGAGATCACCCTAACCTCCCCTGGTATCCATTGTGGCTGGCCTACGTCGCTTG
>JAABUS010000515.1_pt1 | contig 96321 bp, 28 predicted proteins | sample 5560161 | NCBI WGS metagenome assembly JAABUS01 (sample SAMN10711885, study PRJNA513376) | rock metagenome | isolation source: Antarctica rocks | place: Antarctica: Victoria Land, Trio Nunatak nord | collected 2016-01-04
TATTAATTATTTTTTAATATATTGTTAAAGTATTTGTAAGTTTAAATAATATTATTGTATATTTATATAATTTATATTGTATACAAAAAAATATTTTTTATTTTTTATTTTTCTTTATTTTTATTTTAATTTAATTGTATACTTTTTGTAAATTTAATTTAGTAAAATATTTTGCTTTAAATAATTTTAAAGTTTATTAATATTAAATAATAAATAATAATTTTTAATTGTAATATTATTTAGCTTTTAATATTTAATATATAAATAAAAAGTTTTATTTTTTTTAATACAAAAAAAATTAAATATTCTATTTATAATTAGAATTTTTTAATAATTTTTTTTCTTGTTTTTTGCTAAATATTTGCAAAGTATTTCGAGCGTTTTTTAAATAAAATATATATAAATATAAATTTAAATATAAATTATTTGTTTAATTTAAATTTGATTTTGTAATTTTACAATTAATATTTAAAGAAAATCTGATTTTTTTTTTGAAATAGAGATTTCTAATTATTGTATATTTGTAATATATACTTTAGCAATTTCTTTATTAAATTAAATAGTTTAAGATTTTTAAAAAATTTGCAGTTTTTTATATTTATCTTAATTTTATAATTTAGTTAATTTTTGTTAGTATTTATTAAATTGAACTTTGTTAAATTGTTTTTTTGAAAAAATATAAGTTTGTTATTTGCAATTAATTTTTAATTTAATCTTTTATTTATTATTAAATATTATTAATATATAGATTAGATATAAATTATATAATTATATTGTGCAAATTTAAGTACTTATTTATTTTAATTAACTTCTAGATTGTATTGTTTTAATTAAGATATTTCTAAAACAATATTATAAATAATTATTTTTATTATATTAAAAATTAATTTCTTGTAATATTGTTAAACAGCTATTAATAATAATTTTGTTTTTTAATTTATTTTTTTATTTTTGTTAAGTAATAAGTTTTTATCTATAATTATTAGATTATATATATTAGATTTTCTTTAAATAAAATTTTTTTTTCTTTTAACAAAAGTTTTAGTTATAAAATTATTTATCATACTAAAATTAATTATTGTAGTAAATTAACAATTGTTAATCTTAATTAATATAATAAAATATTATATATATATTATTAAATTTAATTGTTATTGTTAAGCTGATATATTGTATTTTTTTAATATATTTTTTACTAAAAAATTTAAAGTTTATTTTATTTTAATATTAAGACTTTTATTTTAAGTATTTGTATAAAATACAAGTATATTTGCTTTTTGCTAATATATTAAAATATAAAAGATATAAGATATAATAAATTTGTATTATTATATCTTAACTATATAAAATAAATAGTATATATGTATAATATAACAATTATTAATATTTATTAGTTTGTTAAATACTTTTAAAACAATATAGAAGATTTTGTTATTAATTATTGCAAAAAACTTAAAATAGAAAATACAATTTTTAAATATATAAAATATATACAAAAGAATATAATTTGCGCAATAAAGAGCTAATAATATAATAGAAAATTAATTTTATTAATAACAAATTAAATTAAATTTTATATTTATTAACTTAAATAAAATTTAATTTTTGTTTAAAAATATTAAATCGAACTTAAACAAAAATTTGCAAAAACAAAAATAATTTAAAATAAAGTTTTTGTTAAAATACAACAATTAATTAATCTATTTTTGAAAAAAATATTAAAAATAAATATTTTTGTCTACTCTTTAATATTTTACTAATATATATTTAAGATTTAAATCAAAATAAGAACAAAAACAAAAATAGATTATTAACAAAAATAAAAAAAATAGAATTAAAATAAATTGTTTTTGAGTCTATTATTAATTTAAATAGAACAAATTTAAAATTTTTTTTTGCAAAATTTTATAATTTTGCAATTAAGTCTTTTAGTAGCTCTAAATTGTTAATAGAATTGTTAAATAAAAATATAATAAATTTGTATTTTAATTTTGTTTGCGTTTTACTTACTTATATATTTTTAAAAAAATAGAAAATATAAAAATATATATAAATAACAAAAATAAATTTATAGCAAAAACAAAAAAAATTATACAAAATAGATTTTTTGCAATTTCTTTTTTTTAAAATAATATAAGTATTTTAAACAATTTCGAAAACTTATCTATAATTAGTTCTAAAAAATTTAATAATTTATTTTCAAATAAATTTAAAAATTTTCTTCAGTTATTTTAAGATAAATTTAATAAAATATTAAGAGTTTGCTAAGTTATTGCAATATATTGTCGACTAACAAAAATAATAAGATAGTTATATTTTCGAACTATATTTTAAGTATCTATATTAAGAGAGACAATTCTATTATTTCTAATATTTTATATAGCAAAATAAAAAGATTTTTTTTTGTAACTTAATTATATAACAGCAATACAATAATAATTGTGCAATATTCTATTAAGTAGACTATTATTAATATAATTGTTGTTGTTGCAATATATATTGCGCAATTTTTTTTATTTTTGTTTGCTATATATTTGTTTCTTAAAATTCTTTTGCAATTTATTAATATTATTTAGAAATTCTTTAGTTAATTATTAATTGTACTTTTTGTTTTAATTTATTTGTCTAATTCTATATTATATTTGTTTCTTTAACTTAGTTTTGTCTAGAATTTTTTCAATTTTTTATTAAATTTTATTATTAATAAGTTTCGAAACTTACAACATTTGTTTTATCTATTTATTGTTAGCGCAATACAAATATAACTTTAGAAATAAAATATAAAAAGTATTATAAAGTTAATAGATATTAGATAGAATAAAACAATAAATTTGTATTTTAATAATATTTTTAATTCTAAACAGTTTAATATATTTGTGCAATATTTTTTTGCTAAATTTTTTTTGCTTTAGATTTCTAATTAAAAATATAATTAATTCTTTTATAGCAAGACTCTTTAATTTATATGTTTTATTATAGTATTTTATCTATTGCACAATAGTATTTTTAAGATATTTTATTAAAACTTTTTTTAAGTTATAAAGTTGTTTTACGTATTTTTGTATTAATAGTATTTTTTCTTTAGTAAAATTGTTCTTAACTTTATAATAGATCTTTAAATAATAATTGCATATTAAATAGAACAACAAAATTTTAACTAAAATATAATAACTATTGTTGTAAACAAATTCTGCTATTAATAATAAATTTATTTATTTTATCTATTTAGCGTTAATATAAGTACAAAGATAGTATTTAAAAATTTAATTTTGTTGCTCGATTAAACTTTTTGTTTAGAAACAAAAAACAATACTTAATTGTCTTCTAATTTATATATAAAAATATATAATAAATTAGAAAATACTAATAAAGACAAATTCTTTGTTGCTTACTATATTAATTAATATTTTAAAATATAAAACAATTTTATTAAAAAATACTTTTGCTAGTTTTGCAATATTAATTCTAATAATTATAAATATATATTTAATTATTTTTGTATAGTAATTGACTATTACAAAAATCGAGTTATATACAATTCTATAATACTTATTTAATAATAAATTTATTACAAAGTTTATAGTAATTTTCTTTTATAGTTTCTTTGCAACAAATAAAAATCGAAATTTATTATACAATTTATAATAAGGAATTTTAATATATTAACAAATATTATATATTTTAATATATATTTTTATCTATTTAGCGCAAACAAATTAAAAATACTTTTGCTAAAACATATTTAAAATTTTCTCAATTTTAAAATATTTTGTTAAAAAGTTATTATAATTTTTGCAAATTAACTTTTTTCTAATAACTATATTTTCTAAAATATAGAATAGTTTGTTATATCTAACAAATTTTTTTTAATCTAGAGTAGACTAATTGTTTTTCGGTTTTCGATTTTAACTTTTGGAATTGACCCAACTCTTAGCGCCAAGAATTCGAGTTTTGGTTCTAAAAACGATTAGTCTAATCTAGAGTTTATATTTTTTATTTGCAATAAAATAGTATTTCGATCTTAATTTAAATCTTTTCGATTTAAGTATTTTTAATTTGAAAATTCTTTAATAAGAATCTCATTAATTTTTAAAATTTTTTATATAATTTTTTTTAATATATTTTTAATTTTTTTTTTTAGAATAACAATTTAAATATTAGCTAGTTAGAATAGAGATACTAGTTTTTTAAAAACTTTCTTTCTACTCTATAATTGCAAAATTTTTGTGCTACTAGTAAGTACTTCTGCTAATTGTAATATTAAAATTAAATTATCTAATATCTCTTATTTGCTTTATGTTAGCAACTTTTAATTAAATAACAATACTAGTTTATTTTAAAATACAAAAATTAGATTATTTAATATTTTTTGTTTACTTTGTGTTAGCAAATCTTTGTTAAATAACAATATTAATTTGTTTTGCAATATTAATAGCAATTTTGTATTTAATAGCAAAATCTTTTTATAATCAAGATATCTTAATAATATATTTGTTAATTTTTTTTTATCTAAACAATAAAAGACTTTAAAGTTATAGATAACTAGTTTAAGTACTTAGCAAGTTTGTCTTAATTTTAGTTTCTTTTAATCTAGAAATTTTCTAAAATTATTACAATTCGATTATATTTTAATAGAATAAATACTGTTCTTTAAATAGTATTTTTATTGTTTAAAGACAACTACAATAATTAGCAATTTTTAATTATATATTTTATAATTTTGTTTTGTCGAAATTATTTTTTGCAATTAAAATATTATTAAGTATTAATTTTTATTATTATTTTGTTAACTTAGAATACTTGCAATTGCAAAGTTAGATATATTAGTTTTTACTTTAATTTTTTTATCTAAATTATAATAATAGAATAGTAAAGTCGACATAAAGATATTGTAAAGTTAATAAAATATCTACTCTATTTTATTTTAATTAAACAAAAGAGTTATATTTTTTGCTATTTTTACTTTCTTTTAATAGATTAGTAAGAGAAACAACTCTTTTTCAATAGTAATATATAAAATATCTATAAAAGTTTACAAAGTTTAGAAATATTTAAAGCTTACAATAAGTTTTCGATTAAAATTTTTAAATTTTTTTTTGAGTCTATCTATATATTTTCTAAAAATATAATAAAGTTTAGAAATTTAATTTTTGTAATATTAAACTTATATTTTTTTAGATTAATATATAGCAAATATTTGCAAAAATATTTTTATATTTATTTAATATAATATTAGTACTTTGTCGAATTATTGCTATATATAAATATATTATTTATATAAATTATACAGATTATATTGATTAGTTTTTGCAATATTTTATTAATATAGATTTGAAAAATCGCAAGTATATTTGTTAGTTTAAATAATATAATTTAGTACTTAAAATACTTAAAATATATATAGAATATTGTTTTTTATTTATTATTAAATTTAATATAAATACAATAGTAGATATCTTTTAGATTTAAAACAATAAAGTGTTTTGCTTTGTATAGACAATTTAGCGTTTTTATAATTAGAAATAATAGATAAAATTTTTTAATAGTAATTGTATTTAGAGTTTTTTAGTTAATATATTAATATAACTTATTGTTCGATTTTAATACAAATAGAATAGAAATATCTATAGACAAAACTAAATACTTAATTTAATTTTTTGCTAATATATTATTAAAATATTGTTAAAGTATTGTTAAAGTATTGTTAGTTTATTTTATAAAAAATTATAAAAAAATATAAACAATAGCTTTTTATTATTCTGAAACTTAATAGCATAGTTTTCTTTTTTTAATTCTAATAAAATTTTTAGCTAATTTATTATTACAGATATTTTTTAGATTTTTTAATATTTAAGAATCTTAGATTTTGCTAATTTTTTGTCTAATATCTTTATAATGTTAGCGCAAACAATTATATAAATTGTACTATACTTAACAAAATCTAAAACAAATTGCTTAAAACTAATTATTCTTAATTTTTTATTTGCAATTTTAAATTATTAGCTTTGTATTTTCGAATTAATTAATATATTTTGTTTAGACAACATTAGTATATTTAATATAAAATTAGAATCTATATATTCTACTAAATAGAATAAGATAATATATTCTTAATATTAACTCTATAAGTTAATTAAATAGTAGATTAACTTATAGATATTGTAACAGAAACAGCTATTGCTATTAAGAAAATTTAATATCGATAAGATAGCAAATATAAATTGCAATTCATATTGTACTATATAGATATAATTAATAAGATTTATTTTAGTTTTCGAGTCGACTAGATCTGTAATTTAATACTTGTTATTAAAAAACCGAATTTAGTCTTTTACTAAGATCGAATTTACTATCTCTATTTATCTGTTTTGCTTTGCTTGTAAAATATCGATAAAATTTAATCTTTTTTTATATTTGTTATAATAATAGCAGCAGCAATAAACTTGTTTTATTTGTACTTATTAAAATAGCTTGTTTTGTAATATCTTTTTTTATAATATTTAAAGTATTTAATATAACTTAAATAGTTTGTATTATTAATCTTATAGATTTGCTTATACAATATTAATAAATTTTTAAAAATATAGAACTTTTTGCTTTTAATAGATTTGTCAATACTGTTTAAGCAACAATTCTAATAAAATTTATCTAAAGAAATATTAGAACTTTTTATAATTTGCTAATTTTTGAAGCTGTTTATATTTGCTTTGCAAATATAATTTAGTATTTATTTTTATATAATAATTATAATTAGAAACTTATTGCGTATATTTAATATATTATTAATATTTAGAATCTTTACTTTCAAATTCGATTTAAACTTAATTAGAAATATATAGATTCTATACTTTTTTAAAAACAATACTAGATAAGTTTTTAACTTATTTAAATATAATTTAAAGACAATTTCTTTTTAATCTAATTTCTATCTAGCAATCTTTTATTTTTTGTAGATAAAAAAATAACAATTAGCAAAATTAGTTATTAAATTTAATAGAAACTTTTTAATTTTTTTAAAGATATTGTTTTTTAACTTAGTATTATTGCTTATTCTTAAATATTACTAAATAACAATATTGTTTTTTAAAAATAATATATAATAGAGAATTTTGTTCTAATTTGTAATAAAATATATTAAGAATTGTATTATATTAATATTAATCTCTCGAAATTAGATAGTATACTTATTTATATTTTAACTTTTATACAATTTTAGCTTCTCGAACTTTAAAAACTTAAATATTATTAATAACAATACAATAATAGATTAAGAAATTTAAGAATTTGTTTTTTTAAATATTATTGTTTAAGTCTATTAAGTATTTTGCAAATTTTAAATCTTTGCTATTAAAATTTCTATCTACTAATATAAAGTTAAAGTTCTAATTGTAGTTAAACTATTTTCTTTATTGTTGTTATATTAACAACAATTGTCTTTGTTAATATTTTGTAAACAATTGTTGTTTTAAAAGATATTAAATTTTTTAAACTCTAATTTAGTAATTAAATAGTTATTGTAACTTAAACTGCTATAATTTAATATAATACTATTATATTCCGAGTCTTTTTTTTCAAAAAATAAAATAATTAGAATTTTAAAATACAAATATATTTGCTTTTTGTTAATATACTAAAATATAAAATATATAAAATATAATAAACTTGTATTACTATATTTTAACTATATAAATTAGATAGTAGTAGAATTAATTGTTAAAGAACAACAAGAAACAAATTTTCTCTCTATTTAATATTTGCTATAATATACAAGTCTATTTCTTGCTATCTAATTAGAAAGAGATATTGTATTATTTGAAATTTCTATAGATATTCGAGATTACGTATTCTACTATATTCTAAGATATTAGCGCGTCGGAGACGCTATAATATTATAGTTTGTTTACGCTAAGCTTTCTTTTTATATTAAATTAATAATTTTAATTTTTTAGAAAATTAATTTCTTTTTTCTTTGTCTTTTCAATAAGTTTAATATAAGTTGTTATAGTAGATTATTTAATTAAGTATTGTATATTTCTTAGTTTATTTTATTGCTTTTTTAAATAGATTAATATTGCTTAATTATTGTTCGATTTAATTAAATTTTTTTTTTAGTAGTATCGCTTTTTAGCGCTTTCTTGTATTTATTTACAATTTAATTTTTTTTTTCGATAAATTAGTTAAAGTATTAAAGTGTTTTGTAATATTGTCTAAATATTTGTAAAAATTCTTTTAATTGTATTTGTTATTCAAATTTGTTGCTAAATAAAAGTATAATATTTTTGATTATTTTGCTCTTATAGTTTTATTAAGTATTTAATTAATTTCTTGTATAGATACAAGTATCTTGTTTAATAATATTTTATCTAGAACTTTTTATAACTAATTTAGATTTTTTACTAAATAGTAATTGTTGTTTAATTTAATTTTAAGAGTATTTATCTTTATATTAATTTGCTTCTTAATATTGTTTTAGCTTAGACTAACCGTTTTTCGGTTTTCGGTTCTAACTTTTGGAACCGACCCGAAACGCCAAGGAACCGACCCGACTCTTGCCGCCAAGAATTCGGGTTTCGGTTCCAAAAACGGTTAGTCTATTTTAGCTACTAAATATCTTTTTTAATATAGTATTAATTTGCTAGCAATTTATTAAATTTTGTAATTAATAATCTCTTGCAAAGTAGTTTGATTTATTATATAAATAATATGTTTTTTAGAATTTGTTATTTTGCTTTTCTTTAAAGTTTTTCTCTTTATATTGTTAAATAAAATTTAATCTTATAGATATAGACTTTCTATAGTTTTAATTATTGTATTTTTAATTAGAGTAAAATTCTTTTTGCTAATATTTAAATGCTAGTTTAAAAGAGATTCTTGTTTTTTTTTTAAAATTAATTATATTTTTTTATAGCTCTTTTATATAGTTTGTTGTTAAAATCAATAACTACTTTGATAAAATTAAATATATTATTAAGAATATTTTTATTATATATAATTTTGTTCTTTAGATTGTTTTTTAAATTTTCTCGAAATATTGTTATAAATACAATATTGTTTTAATCGATTAAATTAGTATATTTTTGAAATTTAGTTGCATAGTTTGTTGTAAAAGTTTGTTAAATTAAATATTAAATTACTTTTTTTGCAATTTGTTTTTTGTTAAATATTTTAAAGATTTTTCGAAACTCTTTTTTAAAATTGTTAAAATTTGTAAATATTGTACAAGAATTTTTGCTATTTTTTTTTAAATATTTTTGTAAATTTAATTTAAACTAATATTAAACTTTTTTTCAAAAAATATTAATACAAAAATTGTCTTTTAGTTTGCTAGAACAAGATAGAAAATAAAATAGATATTTATTTGCATAAATTAGTTCTCTAGATTAATATAATCTTTATAATAGATATTAAGTTTATTAATTTTAATTTTGTTGTCTTTTATAATCGATAATTGATATAATATTAATAAACTAATATTTGAGATAAAAACGTATTAATCTAATATAAATATTCTTAAAGTATTCAAAGTATTACGCTAGTATTTTTTACGAAAATATTAGAAATAATTATATTATTAAAGAGATTTGTAAGCGTCTTTAGATAATACTAGCAATTATTTAATAATAAGAGTTTGCAACTTAAGTAATTGTAATAGTAAATTAAAAATTAAAATAAATTAAATACAATTTATAAGAAAGTTGTATTTAAGTTTCTATATATTTAAAAAAATACTAGTTATCTACTTTATTTGTTTGTCGAATATAGCAAATATAATTTGTTTGTCTTGCTTTATCGACGTTTTATTTTGTCGCTTAGTTTCGAACAACTAGTACAACTTCTACTGTAATACTAGTAGAATATAAGAGCAAAGACTAGCTATTAAAACTTATTTTGTATTTTAAGTTTTTTCTATTTAATATCTAAGTATCTTTGAGCTTAATTAAGCAACTTAATCAAATAATAATAATATTTATATTGCAAATTAAATTGTTCGATTAAATTAATATGTTTTATCGAAAACTCAATTTAATTTGTTAAAGAAATTACAATAAATTAATATAACAAACAAACAAAATAATTATCGAATACTTATATTCTTAAACTTAGATATTAATAGTTTAAATTTTTTAATTCTATTTTGTATTGTATTAATAAATTGTCTAACTTATAATATATATTCATAAACAAAAGTATCGTAGTTTGTATATTTAAAAAGTAAGTTAAATATTTTTGTTATAATAAATACAATTACAACGTTATTTCTTATCTTATATTTTATATCTTAATATAAACAAAACTTATTTAACTTTATTTTTAATACTTTCGTTTATAATATTTTTGCTTTTAAATAGATTTTTGTTTATATTGTTTATTATTATAAGTTTATTTGTATAAATTACACTTATATTAAGTCTAAAACTTTTATATTAATAATTATTATTTATTGTTTATAAAATCTTAAATATTTTACTGTTAAAATACAATATTATTGCGCTTAAATCTTTATTTAGTTCGAGTTCTCTTTGTAGTACGTTATTAATTATCTATTTTATTAAATTCTATTAATAAATCATAACTATATAACTACCTTAATCTTTTTAATATATTCTTTTTCGATACATTTTATTTAACGCAAAGCTTGCTTATTTTTCTTTTTTATATCTCTCTTTTTAAATATCTCGCAAATATAATTACTAGCAACAAATATATTTTGTTTGTATTAATACTTCCAATTATAATATAGTATTTTTTAGTTATATTATTTATATACTGTTCTAATAGTATATTTAGAATTTTGAATAGACAAATTCTTTGTAGATTAAAAGCAAAATAGTATAATATTATAGAAATCTTCTATAGATATTACTGACGTCTTTGTATATAGATAAAATTTAACAGTTATATATTCTCTTTTAATTTTAATATTATCTTAAATAATATTTGCTACAAGTATAAATTCAAATTTAATTTAATTAATTTATATCGACAAAAATAATTGTACTAAGAGAGATTAAAAAAGTATTGTACAAACATATTATTACTTAATTCTATAATTATTAAAAATATATAATAGCAAATTTGATAGAAAAATAGATAGAAAAAGCAAGAGATATTTTTTGCAAACAACTTTAGTAAAAGTTATTAAATCTATACTAGTTTAATATAGCAACTTATACTATTCTTTGCTATAAAAAAATAAAATCTTGTATAGCTAATTCGATTTCTAATAATATTAATTTAACTAAATAGTAAATATCTTTGTTTCTAACAATATTACTTGAAATTTAATCTAATATATTTGTTTTTAAAGCAATATCTTAAATATAATAAATTATAGAAATTAACTTCTTATTGTTTTATTACAATTTCCATTTACTTTATATATAAACAATACAAACAATAGTATTCTAAATCTTATAGACTACAAATTTATTTAATTTTGTTTAAATATTTCTAATTTTGTGTTAGTTAATTTTTCTACTACTTAAATAGTATTCTTAACAATTTTTTTATTATAATAAGTATTGTATTAATCTTAATCAAAATATATATTAAAACTAAATATAGATTTCTTTAAAAAATCTATCTTAATTAATATTATATAAGTGTTTTAAAGAATATTGTTTATATTATAAATTTATTAATTATTAATAGTTTGCAAAATCTTTGTACTATTTATTATTTAGAATTTTAACTACAATATATTGTTTAATCTATTTAATTTTTTTTGTTATATTATTTAAAAATATTTAAGAATATTTTACTATATATTTTTCTTTAATTTTGTTTGTCTCTTTTTTTAAAATTTATAATAAACAAAATAAGTATCAATTGTTTAATAGAGCGCTTTTTATATATTAATAGCAATTTTAACAATATACTGCTATTTCGAAAAAAAATTCTGAAACTATATATAATTTTGTTGTTAAATATTAATATAATTGTTCTAAGTTTTTAAGCAATACAATTTTTTTTTTATTTATTAATCAAAATTACTAAAATTATATACCTTAAATTTAAAACAAATTATCGAAATATATATATATATAAAGTATTTCTTAATTTAGAAGTTATTTCTTTTATTTATTTATTTGCGTAAGTTAATTGCAAATATTATAGAAATAAAACAATTACTTTTAAGTTGTTTGTATTGCTAAATTTTATTATTTTATTTTAATCTATTTAGATTGTTTAAATAAGTTTGCTGCTAATATATAAATACAATTGTTGTTAAAATTAGTTTTTTTAATTTAGTAAACTAACAAATCTAATTAAGAGATCGAATATATATAGAATTATAGTTATTTTATCTAATATTTAAGATTGTTTAATTAAAAAGTATCTATTTTTAATTGTCGAATCTTATTAATATTGCAAAATAAAAAAATTATAATTTTAAGACAATTTTTGATTAAATTTTAATTAAATTTTTTTCTTACTTAATCTAATTATCTATTGTTAGAAAAGTTACTTTTCTCGAATTATATATATATATTTAATTTATAAATTTCGAAGATTTGTTAATACTGTAGTCGGATAATTAGATAATATTAGACTATAGATTTAAGAATATCTGTTATTAGTACTAGCAATCTATCTGCAGTATATATACAATCTCTTCTATTTAGATCTTAGAATCTTAGCTACTTAATATACTATTAAACTGTATAGTATAGTCTATATATATATTGCTGTAAATCTCTGTTATTATAGTTGTATACTAATTGAAATTTAATACAAGAAATTAGTTACAACAGCAAATATTAAAATAATAAACTATCGATATATCTTTAAAAATAGTCTTAGAAACTTAGAAATTCAGAAATTTAAAAACTTGAAAATATAAAAAAAAAATTATAAAAGACAGATTAATTCTAACAAACTATTAGAATCAAAAATTTTAAAAATTAAAAATATAAAATTAATAATTTAGAAATTAAAGTATTATTAAATTAAAGAATAAAAAAAGAAGAAACAAAGTTAAAATATTAAAAATAACAATAAAAGTTATAAATTCGAAAATTAAAATATCTTATTAAAATTGCAACTAGTATTTACTGTTAAAACAATAAATTGTTTGCTAATTATAATAATATTATTAAAAGAAGTTTCTTAACAATATAATTAATATATTTGTTTAGAAATAAAACGCTATTTAAATTCTTTTCTTAATAGAAACTGAAACAAATCTTTAATACAAAGATATTTATTAATAATAAATTAACAACTAACTAAAAGAAATATTAAATTAAAAATATCTATTTATAAACAATTAAAAGAACAAAAAATTAATAAACAAAAAAATAGCACAAAGTTAAGAAGAAAAAAGAAAATCTCTTTTTAATATTTTTGCAAAAAAAAGAAAAAGATTTGCAAATTAAAAATATTATTATTTGAATTTAGACTAACTATTTTTCGGTTTTCTCTTAATATATTTATATTAATAACAAACTTATTCTATAATTTTATAAAAATTATAGAATTCTATTACTAAATAATTTCTATATCTTTTTTAGAAATATTAAAAGTATTGTATTTTAATAAACTTAATATTATCGATTTTCTAAATAAATTCTTAAATCTTTGTAATAAGTATAAAATTATTAAGTCGTCTTAATATTGCAATAAATTTATGAAAAACTTTATTAAGTTTATTATTATTTAAACAGATAAAAAATAGTTTAAAATAATAAATAAATTAAAAAAAAAATATAGAAATTTAAATTTAAATTAGAAAATTAACTCTTGTATTTTTCTAGAGTTTTTGAAAAATATATTAAGAGCAAAGTTAAATAATATTTGTAAATATAGTTAACAATTTAGAGTTATTTTCTTAAAGTTTATTAAATTTAATTAAGTTAATAAATATATTAGATTTTTATAATATTTAAAGATTTTTTTTTGCAATATTCGTACTAAGATAATGCAAAAGTATAGAATTAATTTAAATAGCACAATTATTATAATATTCAAATTGTTATATAAGACAATTATAAAACTGATCAAAAATAAGACAATTATACAAAAAATAAACATTAATAGCAATTAGACTATTTAGTAAATTGCAAATATTAATATAGATAAATTAATAAATATAATAAGCAAGAAACAAGATCTTATAAATAAGAAAATTATATTAAAAATAGTTTTTGCGCTCTTAGTATTGTTAGCAATTGTAATTAAAAATATAAAAATTAACAAAATACTAAATATCTTAATATAAACTTTTGAAAATCTTAAGATTAACAATACTTGCAAAATAAGAAAAAACAAAATTTATTAGATAATTTAACAAACAATAATAATACAATTATAAGAAATTTTATATATTGTATTTTTTTAAATTTAGATAATAGTTTAGAGTTTATTTTAAAAAACAATTTATATTTATTAAGAATCTGTTTCTATTTCTAAGTACAATTAATTTTAATTTTAATTAAATAAATATTTGTTTTGTTACAATTTGTATAAACAATAGATTTATTTAGAGTTAACAATTTTAATAGCAAACAAAAAGATTTTTATAAATAAAAGCAATAGAATTTGCTATAAATTTAATAGTTCTAAAAACAAAAAAATAAAGTTGTTTCTTAATAATACAAAAATTAAAAAAGAGATTATAAGAATTTGTCTTTAATAAAGAACGCAAAATTATACTCGAAATTCTATAATTATAATAACAGCAATAAAATTAAATACTAATTTTTTGTTAAAAGATAAGAAAAACAATAAATTAAATTAAGCAATAGTAGAGATTTAAAAAACTTAATCAAAATAATTTTTTTCTAAATAATAGATATTTTGAAAGTTTCTAATAAAGCAATTAACTAAAATAATTAAAAAAAGAATTAGAAAGAATTTTTTTTTTCAAAAACTAAAAATATTAGACCTAAGAATTATTCAAAGATAGTAAAAGTCTTAGACAAAAAAATATATAAAAAAAAAGTAACAAAAACAAGAGTAAAGAATATTATAATAAAAAATATTTTTGCAATATTTAATTTTAATTCGAGAATCATCAAATATTAGAAAAACAAATTTAAAAAAAAAACAAAAAATATTTGCAAACTATATATAGCAAATAAAATATTTAAAAAAAATACTATAGATTGTAAAAAATTAAATCAATTTTAAAACTTTAATTTAGAATATTTTTATTTTAAAAATAGAAATAAAATTAATAGATTTTCTAGATCTTTGTTCTAATTTAAGTTGTTTTTTTTTGTTCTTTTTTTGATAAAAAGTTTAATACTATAGTAGCAAAAAAAAATCTTAGAAACTTACAAAAAAAAAGAAAGAAATAGTTGTTATTATAAAATTAATTAGTATTAAATCTATTAAAACTGTTTATTTTAAAAATATTATTGCAAAAATAAAATCTTTAGAATTCTATATTTTGTTATCTGTCTAATTGCGTAAATATAATTAAAAAATATAAAACTTAAAGCAATATTTAATAGTAGTACAAAAATTAACTATATTAGCAAGAGTTTTGCAAACAAAATTAATCTAGTTATTTAATAAAATGTTTCTATTTTATTGATAAAAGTTACAAAAATATATATTTGTTTTAAAAAAATAATAGAAGATACAAAAATATTTATTAAAAAAATAATAATTTATATTTATATTTTTGTTGTTTTTTAACTTAATTATAAAATTTTATTAAATTAATCTTTTTAACAAAGTATTTAAATAAATTTTATAAATGTAAATAATAACTTTCTAAAACTAACAATTTATTTTAGAAACAAAACAAAATATATTAATATTTTAAAAATATTTGCTAATTATTCTAGCAACAAGAATAAAAATCTTATTTTTTTAGAGAAATTTTTAAATTTTTAAATAATTGTTTAGTTAATATAGTTGTTCGATTTTGCAAATTTAATTGTAGAAAATTTTCAAAAATAAAGATTAAAACTATTAGAATAACAATATTGCAAAATAGAGTTAAAAAAAATTAACAAAATTCTAATTAATTAGAACAGATAGATAGTACTAGTATTTGTTTGTCTATTAATATAGTTAATTAGAATCGAGCAGATATTTAAATTAATACTATATTTTAAATATCTTTAAAACTATTAATAATTCGAACTTTTGAACTATATATTATAAAAGAGACTTTTACTATTTAATTGTTTAGAAAGTTTAATATTTTTTGTTAATTTAGTTTTATTGTATTGCGTTTTTCTGTTTAAATAAATACAATATATAAACAAAAAATTCAGAAAACAAATTCGATAAATATAAACAATTTAGATAATTCTATTTTAGATAAGTATCTAAATTGAAAAAAAATATTAGAGCTATTAATTATTAAAGATTTCTAAAAAAACTTGAAAAAAATTGTAATTTCTTTTTAATATTTCAATTCTTAAATATTAAGTATAACTCTTATTTTATTAAGAAATATATTTAGAAGCTAATTGTAGAATTGAAATTTTTTTGCAAAAATAAGAACTCTTAATTATAATATTCTTTAATTATAAAATTGTCTTAATATAGAGTTTTGTTAAAATAAACAAAATTAGATTAGAAATTGTATCTAATTAGAAAATTTATACTATAAAATATCAAATATAGCAAATTTCGGAATTTCTAATTTCTCGAGTATTAAATTCTATTGTAATTGAAATATTAGAAAAGTATTTTTAAATAAATTTGCTAAAATACTGTTATAAATTCCATTAAAATTCTTAATTTCTAATAGATAAAAAAAAGAAAAACAAGTATTTTATAATTAATATAACTATAAAAACAAACAAAATAATTGTTCGAAATACTAATATATTTTTTAATATTAAAGAGTTTGCAAAAGAGTTTGTCGAAATAATAATTATATTATTAATTAATTTTTTTTTAAAATACAATTAAATAAATCTTGTATTAGAGAGTTGCAATTTTACTATCTTTATAATTTCTTTTAAATTACTTATAATAATTTGTCTATTATAAAATACTATTAATTCGATTGCTTAATTTATAAGAATTATAATATATATTTTTAAAAAATTTCTTAACAAATACTGTCTATTTGTAAACAATATAAATATAAAAAAAATTAAATCGAATTATAAAAAAAAAAGTTTTAAAAATTAGATTGTTTATTTTAAAATATATTTAGTAATTAAATACAATATTAATAAATATAGAATTATTTAAATATATTATATTTGGCAAAAAATCTTAGTTTTGCAAGTAAGAAATTAAAATTATCGATTTTATATATAATTTTAATAAATATTTTTCTAATAGTACTAAAATTATTAAAATTGTTAAATAATTATTGTGCAAAAACATTTCTAAAGTTAAATTTTTTATAAAAATATATATTTACTATTAAATTTAAGTACTAAAATTTATAATTATTGCAAAATTAATCTATTGTTTGTTTAAAATTAAATATATTTTTATTTAAGATTTTAAGCAACAAAATATTATAGACAAACTAAAAATTGCTTTAACAAATATATTAATAATATATATTTTAAATTACTCTATTCTAATTAATAAGATTGTTTTAATTATAAATTTTAGTTTAAAAAATTAAGAAATTATATTAATACAAATTAATATAATAATAAAGAGAAAATATTTTTTACAATATAAAAATAGATTCTAAAACAAATAAGAATTTTAATACAATATTAAAAAACAAAAATATTAGAAATTTATAAAAATTTAAAAAAAAATATAATTCTAATTGTATAAAATTCGATTTACAATTAAGATTAATACAAATATTTTAATAACTTAACTTAATTGTTTTGTAACAAATCTATCTAATATTTTAGTAACTTGCTAATTAATCTTTTTTTTTTCAATTTTAATATACAATATATATCTAATCGAAAATATATAATAACTAATAGACTTTTAAAAAGATTAAAAGAATTGTTTAACAATATTAATAAAATTAATAAAAAAGACATTAATAATTTTATTAATAGTTAATTAAACTATATTTGTATTTGTCTTATATAAATAATAATATAAAAAAAAAATATATATTTTTAAAAATAGATATTTTAATAAATCTAAATAAATTGCTTAATATCTGATTTTGCTGCAATAAATAAATATAAGTTAGAAGAATTTTTGCAAATTCAAGAGTTATACTTTTTATTTTTTGATAAAAAAAAACGTTTGTTTTGAAAAACAGACAAAAATATATTTCTATTTAAAATAGTAAATTAAATAAAGAATAAAAATCAAATTATAAAAAATTTGTATAACAAGAATAACTATAAAAAAAGAGAAAATATTTATAAAAATATTGCAAATTAATATTAATAGCAAAACTTATTTAATTTTTGCAAAAAATATATTGCAAACTGCAATAAATATTAGCAAAAAATTTTTAACAAATAAAAAAAGATTATATATTCGATTTATATTTTCGATTTATAGAAAAAGATTGTTGTAAATTGTATTTATATATTAATTGCAAAAACATTTGTTAAAATAGATCTAATAATTAGTTAAAATAATTTAACAAAATAGATAAAAATTAAAATAATTTCGAATTTTAAAATATTTATTATAATAAAGTTTCTATAAAAGAATATTTTCTATTAATATAAATATATTAAAAAAATAATTATAGACAACAAATTTAAAAATAAAATTAAAATAACAACTAAATTTCTAAAAAAATATAATAATAAGAAAATAATAATATTAACTTATTATTTACAAACAAATAAAATAATAAAAAAAGAATATAGATTTATTGTTAATATTTTGTTTAAATTAATAAAGAAAGTTTTTACGAATTAATTACAATATTTGTATATAATCTTATAAGCAAATAAAACAACAATTCGAAAATTTATTAAAAAAATATTGTTTTGTTTTAATTTTAAGTACAAAGCTATACTATTAATTAAAATTAAAAATTTAATCTAATATATTATAAATTAAGAGAAAACTTGTTTAACAACAAATTTACTAATATTGCAAACAAGATAGCTAAAAAAAAAGAAAAAAATATTTAGAAAACAGTTTTATATCTTTATTCTTTTTTAAAAAAAAACAAGAATTTCTTTGATAATAATTATTAACTGCAAATATATCTATTTTAAACTAAAGATTTAATTTTATTGTATAATATTAAGTTTAATAAAAAATATAATATAAAATTATTCTTTCGATAATCAGATTTCTTTAAAATAAAAATAAAACAAAATTAAAGATTTTTATATTTTGAAAGAAATTAATAATATAAAACTCAAAAATATCTATTTAAAAAATTAATTAAAAAAATATATAGAAAAAAATTAGAATCTTTAGATCTTTGCAAAGTTAAGAGACAAAAATAAAAAATAGAAAATAGTTTTATATAAAAGATAGAAAATTAGTCTAGTTAGAGTAACAGAAAATTGTTTGCAATTATTATATTATTGCTATCTTATTATAATTATTTAAATTATATAGAAATATAAGGTTTTTTTTTTAAAAGAAAAGAAAAGTTGCAATATTTATATTTATTTTATTTGCAAGAATTTTAATATAAAGCTTATTAATTTATAAATATTAAAAAAAAAATTAATTATACAAAGTAATTTATAAAATATTATAATTTCGAGCACTTAAAAAGAACAAATAAAAGACAAAAAAATTAAAAAATTAAGATACTAACAATTTCGATTAATTAGAAATAGATAGATAGTACTAATATCTGTTTGTCTACTTTAATCAATTAAAATTAACAATTAGAAAGTAATTTAAAAGTATTAATAGCAAATTTTAATTTAAAGTTCTAGAATTTTAAGAATTTTTCAAATTATAAAAAACAAGTTTTAATTATTTTTTATAAAGTATTTCTTAACAATAAAGATAGCAATATTATATGTTAGTTATATTAGCTTTATATTTGTCTACAAATTAATATACAAATAAATATTAATATAGTCTTTTTATATAATTAATAATATAAATACTACAAACAACAATTAAATTTATAAATAAAAAATCTCTATATTTAAAACTTTATATTTGTTAGATATTTAGAATAAGTTATTGTTTTATTTATTAAAATATAGCAACTTAATAATCTAATTTTTTGTTTGTAGAATTTTTTTTTTAAATTTATTATTTTTGTATAAGTTTTTTTTATTAAGTTTGTATTATAGCAGATTTAGAATTAGACTGACCGTTCGATTCCAACAGTTGGAACCGAATTGCATAAATTATGAAAATACTAACTATATTAGGTTAAAACTTGATCTAATTAGATATAACTTTCGGGTCGGATTATAGATTTTGGGGAAAAACCGACCCGAACGGTCAGTCTATTTAGAATAACAATTATAAAATACTAAATATAAACATTTTTTTGCATTTTTTTTTATCTCTATTAGAAAATTAAGATTAAAAATAAGAATTACTATTTATATTAATAAAAAGATTTTGTAAAGAATAGCAGCTTATATTTGCTAAACAAAATATAAATTAAATTTTAATAATATTAATATATTTTTTTTATAATTAGAGATTTATTTTTTTAACTAAATTATTTTAAACGCAAAATTAGCAAATATTATTGCAACAATTACAAATATTGCAATATTAAACTTCTTAGACTTAAACTTAAATTAAATTGCAAAAAATAATTATTCAATCTATAAAAGACAATTTAATTATTAAAAATTATATTTATATTTAAGTAGTTAATATTTTTCTTTAATATAATAAAACTACTAACAACAACAAAAAAAAAATTTAAAAATCTTTAAAATATAGTTTTAAATATCTTAAAAATAATCGAGAATTAAACGCAAAATCTGTAACAAATAGTCAATAAAAATATTTAAATATTAATAAATAATTTATTATAACAAGAATTAAAGAATATAGTATAAAAAATTAATTAGAACAAGAAATTATAAATATAAAATAATTAAGTTTAACTTTGTAAACTTTAGCTATTAGAAATTGCAAATATATTGTCTAAAAATATAGATTAATTAACTATTAAAACAATATTGTAAATAGCAAAGAAACGCAAAAATCTGCAGCAAATTTAAAAAAAGTTAAATTAAACTATATATAATCGATTTAAATTTTGTACTATAGAATCAATATATATTGCTAACTATATAATCGACAATTATAACAAAATAAATATTAGAATATTTAAAAATATAATAGTATCTATTAAACAAAAGCTTTTAAAAATTAAAATAAAAGATTATTCTTAAGAATTTAATATAATTAGAATTTTAGATACAAAGTTGGAAAAAACTTGTTAAGCAAAAATTTAAACAATTTTATCTTTTTTTGCAGAAAATGTAGAAAAAATATAGACTTAAAATAAGAAATAGAAAGAATCTAAATTGTTAATTACAAAATTAAAATTAAAATTAAAGTTAAAATCTAAAAATAACAAAATTTAAAAAAAATAGAACAAGAAAAAAGAAAATTAGAACTTATTTTTTTTAAAAAAACTTCTTTTCTGCTATTATAATTGCAATATTTGATTATAAGATTGTTTTTATTAAATCTTAGATTATTTAAAGTTATTAATATAATTAGATTATATATATTAATTACTAAAATTGCAAAAATCTTTTTAGAGATAGTAGCTATTTTTATTTTAACAAACAAGAAGAATAATATAAAGAACTATTTATATATAAAAATAAGTATAAATTTGCAATATCGAATTAACTATTGTCTTGCACTATTAATTAAAGTCTTTTAACTAGTTAAACTAGCTATATTAATAGAAAAGCAAAAAAAAAATCTAGTTACAATTATATTAAAATCGATTGTCTATATAACTTATTAAAGAAAGCTAGAATTTCTTTTAAAAATAAATTGAGTTTCTAATAATTAAATTAAAAGACAAGTAATTTAGTATTATAAGAAACAAAACAATATCTTAGTATTTGTAAAACAGAATAAATTAAATTTTAAATTTAGTATTTATTTATTAGTTTTTAAAGATTTCTTAAAACAATATATTTATAAAAAAGCAGAACTAATTTTCTTATTTAACAATTTTTAGTAGACTAATATTTAACTTTATATAATAGACAATATTAATCTAGCAAAATAAAATTAGTATAAAATTATTGTTTGTTAAAATTAATTTACTTATCTAATTATAGATTTAAAATATTAAATATAATTGCAACTATAGAACAAATTGCAAATAATATTATATTATTAGTAAAAAAACAATAATTAACAACAAAAATAATTTCTTAATTGTTTGTTCTCTATACTGCAAATAATAGTATAAATAAATCTAGATTCTTATATAATATATATATTTTTACAAAACAATTACAAGTATAGATTGTTAACAATATTATATTTATTAGTTTTTAAAAAATATAAAAATTAAATATTAAAATATTATTTTAATCTTTATATAAATTAGAATATTTATTAAGAGTTTTAACAATTGCAATTAATTGTGTTTTTTATTATATAGAGCGATTTTTTTTGTAATAAGTATTTAATAGACAAATTTTATATATAGATTAATATATAATTGCAGAAAGCAATAAGAAAAGAATAGCAAAACAAAAGAATACTAAAAACTAAATAAACAAAAAAAAATTTATTAGAATAGAAATTGTATTAAGTAAATATATTTTATTAATTTAAAAATATATAAACTGTACAATTTTAAATTTCTTATTGCAAGCTAAGAATTAAAATTAGTACAAAAATTAAAATATTTTTTATCTATATAAATTTATTAAACAATAAAAAACTTTTAGATTTTTTTTAAATAAATATAAGAAATAGTATTGTTGCAACTTATTAAGATTCAATTTTATTAAATCTATTTTTAACTAATATATCTTATTATTTTAAAATAGCTTCTAACTTTTCTTTTATATTTAATATTAAAAATACTATTATAGAATATATATTCTAAAATTCGACAAAAATAATAAAAAAGTTACAAATACTATTTAAAAATATAAAAAAATTTAATTATCTAATAGAGTAAACTTAAAAATATACAATATATTATATAAATTAATATAAAGAAAAATTCAAAAAATAGAAAATAAAATATTTAAATTATATTTGTAGATACAATTTATAAAGTTTAAAGACTTTAAAATACTTAATATATATTAATTTAATATTAAAAACAATTTAGATTCTTATTTAATTAATTATAAAAATATAATAAAATTTAAAATTTTAACTGTTTATTTTAACAAAAAAAATAAAATTCTATTATTTTAATTTAAAATTAAAAAAAAATTTATAAATTAGAGCTAAATTAGCAATTTAGATTAAGTATTTCGAAACTAAAAATAATTTTTAAAATTATATATTTATTTTTTGTTTTAAAAAATTTAATATAGATACAATAGCAACAATTTATTCTATTATTATTATTTGTTTTTTAGACTAATCTTTTAGATTTATATTAAGAAAACTTATTACTATTGTTATTGTTTTCAGAAAATAAACAAAATTTACAGTAATTAATTTTATTAAATACTCAATTTCGATTTAATAATTTTATTAATTCTAAAAGAAATTCTATTTAAATTAATTTATTATATTTTTTATACAATTAATTTGAGTAACAAAAGAAACAAAAAATCTAATTTAACAATTTGAAAAAAATAAAAGCAATTTTTTTTACTTTTTTACTACAACTTCTGTACAAGCAGAAACAAAAATTTCTTAATTTAATAATTAAAAAACAATTATTAAAAGAAAAAAAATTATATATAGTCGAGTAATCAAATAATATTAAATTATAAATTTAAAAATATTTGTTATTAGTACTAGCAATCTATCTACAATATATATGCAATCTCTTTTACTTAGATCTTAGAATCTTAGCTACTTAATATACTATTAGATTGTATAGTACAATTTATATATATATTGCTATAAGTCTCTGTTCTTATAGTTGTTTACTAATCGGAATTCTATTTCTATCTTAGTACAATACAAAAATAGAAATTCTTTATTAAATATATATAAATATACTTGTTATTCTTAATATTAAAATTGTTAGCTTTATTAAATTTTCTAATAAATTTCTTATAGTAACTAATAACATAAAATTTAAATATATTAAAATAGATTTTTTTGTTTTTATATTTATTAATCGATATTTAACAAATATCTTCTTTAATATATTAAATTATTCTTGTATATATTGTATATATAATAAGATTGTCTTGTTATAAAAACAATATATTGCAAGCATTATAAAATTAACTATCGATTTTGTTATATAAACTACAACTAAGATATAGTAACAAAGCAAGAATATTATAATTGCTATTAGTTAATAGAGAATAATACTTTACTTAATCTCGATTTATTGTTAAACTTTGCTAAAATATTTAAAAGTATATAAATTGAAAATCTTAAAAATTAATTTAAAACTTTAATTCAATTTAAATATAATATATATTTCTCTTACTTTCTTGTTCTTGTAAATATATCTATAAGTTGCTCTAATTTAAGAAATAATATTTGCAATAAATTTTTTAAATTAATCTATTAAATTTATTAAGATATCTTTTTTAAGCTAATATAACAAATCTATTATTATTATATTATAAATATATATTTCTAAAAGCTTTTACGCGAAGTTTCTTATATTATAAATATACTTAAGATTTTTTTTATTAATTCTATAATTAACTTAATACTTAAGTTGCTATAATATATCTTTATATATTTGTAATACTTATATATTTATTAAATTGTTATATTTGTTTAAAGAAATCTTGTATATAATACAATAGCAATTTTGTTTAATTTCGATTATAAATATTTGTTTTAAATAATTAATTATTAGTTCTATTAATACTAAGTAGCAATATCTGTATCAATTGTCTGCGTAATAAATTATTAGTTCTTTTGTTAAAAAATTGCGCAAAACTAATACTAAATAATTAACGTAATATTTTTCTATTAAATTACTTTCTATTTATATTTTGTTATACAACTTATAGTATTGTAATATATTTCTATATTTCTATATTCTATATTGTTTTTCCTAAAATATACTATCGAAATATAGTTTAATAATATTATATTTAATCGATAACTTTGTTGTATATTTCTGTTCAAATTCTTAATAATTATATATATTAAATATATATTTTAATCTTTTTATTGTCTAGAAAGCTATATTCTATTTATCGAAATAAAAATTAATATTACAATTGTTTTAATTAAATAAAAGTTCTATTTTTTTTATTAATTGTCGACTATATAATACTAATTTTAGAGTCTATTACTTTTTACTATATATTGTTAAATTAATATATATTATAAGTAGTTTATATAAGCTAAATAATTAAATATAAAAACAATAATCTTGTTTATTAGTTAATAGTATATTTTTACACTTAATTAAAATAAGTTGTATTTTTTATATTTAATATTAGTTTAAATATATTAATTTCTTATTTATTATTAGATATTTTTTACAATATATTATTTAACTTAACAAATTATATATTATTGTTTAAATAAAAGACAGATCTGTAAAATAACTAGACTAATCGTTCGGGTCGGTTTTTCCCCAAAATCTATAACCCGACCCGAAAGTTATACCTAATTAGGTCAAGTTTTAACCTAATATAGTTAGTATTTTCATAATTTATACAATTCGGTTCCAACTGTTGGAACCGAACGGTTAGTCTAAAAATAACTTTAGTTATTTATTTTTAAAAAATTAATTAATATTGTTTTTAGTATATTTGCAAATATAAAATTAATATATTAAAATATAGTTTATTTTATTAAAAAAAAAATTATAGCAATTCTTAATTAGATAATAATATTTTTTGTTTTTGTTCTAAATATTTAAATAATTAAGTTATTGCTAAATCTTTTTATTGTATTTAATATATATATTTAAAGTTTTAAATAATCTTTTATATATTCGAGAATAGTTTAATAACAATTTTTCGATTTTATTTTTAATTACAATCTTGTAGCTCTTATTATATAGCAAAAATAATATAAACAATAAATTAGACTTACATTAATAGTTTTTATAAATATTATTAATAGACTTAACTAATTTTTTGCAATTATAAAATATTCTAGTTAGATTTGTCTTAATCTGCTATATTTGTTAATTTAGTATTCTCTTAATTAAATAATACAATATATTGCAATCTATAGAGTAATAATCTTTTAAAAGATTAAGCAATAAATATATTAAACTAATATTGTATTCTAAAGCTAAATTTAGATTTAAGAAAATATTATTTAAAGAAATCTAATTAGTACAATATCTTAAGTTTTTATCTATTATATATATAATATTTATTCTAATAATTGCTTTTGCAGTCTTTGTTAATAGATTTATACAAAGATATTATTTTTAATAATAATTGTTTTATTGTATCTCTTAATTGTATAAGATCTAATACTTATATATATCGATTTTTTTAATTTAAATACAACTTTTATAGTATTTTCTTATATAACCCGTAAAATTGTTTGTAAACTTTAGAATTTTTAAATATTTTTAACAATATATTGTATCTATATTCATTTAAATATTAAGTACTATATTAAACAATATTGCAAAGCAATTCAAATATAGAATAATATATTTAATATTAATAGAGCAAACGCAATTACTTATAGTAGACTAGTGCAAAGATTTTGTAAATACTTGCTTAATAGTTTTACAAAATTCTAATTAAGTTGCTTAGTAGTTAGTTTTTTTTATTTTTTAAATATTTTTTTAATAAAAATATTCGAATCTCTTTTATATTTTTTTTACAACAATATTATTCTATTTTTTAAACTTAAATTATTCTTTTTATACTTTTATATCTATATTATTGCTTAGATATTGCTTTTGCTTTAATTCTATTATAATTTTTTTCAATATAGATTGTTTAGATATTCTTAACTAATTTGCTACAAATTTTAATCTTTATTTTGTTGTAAATACTATTATAAAATAAATAGATTTGTAGAGATTATTGTTAATTGTTTATTAAATTCTTAATATTTATTTAGTAGACAAAATTTTAAAAATATAGTTCTTTTTAAAATTGCGTAATTTAAATAATTTATTGTTAAATTAAACAATTTTTGAGCTTAATCTTATTTAATATATAAGTATTAAGTAATCTCTTATACTATTTTTAATAAAAATTAAGACTTTTATTAGTTAGATCAAAAAAGAACTATATTAGATTGTCGAAAATTTTAAATAAACTCTAATCTTTTAAGAGTCTAGATTTCTAAACTAATCGAAAATTTAGATTGCTATTAAATTTTATTCAGTAAAAATATTTATATAATTTGATTAGTAGCTTTATAATATTGTTGTTAACAACAACAGCAATCTCGATTATAAAAATTAATATAAGAATATATTTAAAATTATTAATATTTAAACAATTTTTTTTTATATATATCTATTATTTTTTTACTAGAGTAGATTGTTTAGTAAGTCTTTTTTTTCAAATACTTTTTTTATCTTAAGTTAATAATTTCCTTTATTTTAATTTTACGCAAAGCTAAAATATAAAAATACTTAATAGCTTTATTTTTATTTTTATTTGCTCTATATTTGCAAAATTTCAAGTTAATAAAACTTGCAAATCGATTAATACAAGAAATAAAAATATAATAAATATAATAATTGTTGTTTCTACTTTTTAGTAGAAGTAGTTTTAAAAATATATATTTATTGTTTTCTATCTACTAAAAGTATAAGTATCTAAAGTACTTATATATATAATTGTAAGAATTTGATATTATAACAAAAAAGTTTTTTTTTTATTTAGTTAGCAATAAGAATTACAAATTCTTACGCAATATTTAATTTAAAAAATAACAATATATTTATAAATACAATATTAAATGTAGTTGAAATAATAGATATAAGAACTATGTTATTTAATATAATTAATAAATAAATTTAAAAATTATTAAAATTACAATTTGTAAATAGAATAAGTTTGAAGTTTCTACTTTTAAATTATTTTTACAATTTGTGCTTCTTTAATACTGTAGTTGAATAATCAGATAATATTAGACTATAAACTTAGAAATATTTGCTATTAATACTAGCAATCTATCTGCAGTATATATACAATCTCTTCTACTTAAATCTTAGAATCTTAGCTATTTAATATACTATTAGATTATATAGTACAATTTATATATATATTGCAATAAGTTTTTGTTGTTATAGTTGTCTACTAATTAAGAAACTAATTTCTATTTTATTATATTAAAGTTTAATACAAGAATTTAATTATAATAACAAATATTAAAACAACAAATTGTCAATATATCTCTAAAAACAATTTTAGAAATTCGAAAATTCAAGAACTTAGAAATAGAAGAAAAAGAATATAAAAGACAAGTTAATCTTAAAGAATTACTAGAATCAAAAATTTCAAAAATTAAAAATACAAAATTAACAACTTAGAAATTAAGATATTATTAGATTAAAAAGTAAAAAAAGAAAAAACAAAATTAAAATATTAAAAATAGCAATAAAAATTGTAAATTTAAAGATTAAAATATTTTATTAAAATTGCAACTAATATCTACTATTAAAACAATAAATTGCTTGCTAACTATAGTAATATTATTAAAAGAAACTTTTTAACAATATAGTTAATTTATTTGCTTAAAAGCGAGAACGCTATTTAAACTCTTTTCTTAATAGAAATAAAAGCAAATTTTTAACGCAAAGATATTTGTTAACAGTAGATTAACAACTAATTAAGAGAAACAATAAATCGAGAATATCTATTTATAAACAATAAAGAAAATAAAGAAATAATAAACAAGAAAACAATACAAAGTTAAAAAGAAAAAAGAAAATCTCTTCTTAATATTTTTGCAAAAAAAAGAAAAAAACTTGCGAATTAAAAGTATTATTCTTTAAATTAATTATTATTATTAGTTTGTTTAATCTAGTAGTTGTTACTTTTACTACTTGTTATTAAATTATTTTTTTAAAAACAATATTTTAAAACAATAAAAAGATTGCAAAGCTTTCTTTTAATATATTTATATTAACAACAATTTTTTTTAATAATTTTATAAGAATTGTAGAATTCTATTACTATATAATTTCTATATCTTTTTTAAAAATATTAAAAGTATTGCACTTTAATAAACTTAATATTATTTATTTTTTAAATAAATTCTCGAATCTTTGTAATAAGTATAAAGTTATCTTTTAATATAAAATTACTAAGTTGTCTTAATACTACAATAAGTTTATAAAAGACTTTATTAAGTCTACTGTTGTCTAAACAAATAGAAAGTAATTTAAAATAATAAATAGATTAAAAAGGAAATTTAGAAATTTAAATTTAAATTAGAAAATTAACTCTTAAAATTTTTTAGAATTTTTAAAAAATATATTAAGAGCAAAGTCGAATAATATTTGTAGATACAATTAACAATTTAGAGCTATTTTCTTAAAGCTTATTGAACTTAATTAAGTCGATAAATATATTAAATTCTTGTAATATTTAAAGAGTCTTTTTTGCAGTATTTGTACTAAGATAATATAAAAGTATAGAATTAATTTAAACAATACAATTACTATAATATTTAAATTGTTATACAAGACAATTATAAAACTAATTAAAAATAAAACAATTATACAAGAAATAAATATTAATAGCAATTAAATTGTTTAATAAGTTGCAAATATCAATATAAGTAAATTAATAAATATAATAAATAAGAAACAAAATCTTGTAAAAAATAAAGTTATATTAAAGATAATTTTTGCTTTTTTAGTATTGTTAGCAATTGCAATTAAAAATACAAAAATTAATAAAATACCAAATACTTTAATACAAGCTTTTAAAGATCTTAAGATTAATAGTATTTGCAAAATAATAAAAAGCAAAATTTATTAAATAATTTAACAAGTAATAACAATATAATTACAAAAGATTTTATATATTATATTTTTTTAAATCTAAATAATAGTTTAGAGTTTATTTTAAAGAACAATTTATATCTATTAAGAATTTATATTTGTTTCGAAGTATAATTAATCTTAATTAGAATTAAATAAGTATTTGTTCTGTTACAATTTATATAGATAATAAATTTGTCTAGAATTAACAATCTTAATAGCAAATAAAAAAAATTATATAAATAAAAGCAATAAAATTTGTTATAGATTTAACAATTTTAGAAATAAAGAAATAAAATTGTCTTTTAATAATACAAAAATAAAAAAAAAGACTATAAGAATTTGTCTTTAATAAAGAGCGCAAAATTGTATTTAAAATTCTATAATTACAATAGTAGCAATAAGATTAAATACCAATTCTTTATTAAAAGATAAAAAGAATAGTAAATTAAATTAAACAATAGTAAAAATTTAAAAAAACTCAATTAAAATAAGATTTTTTTAAGCAATAAATATTCTAAAAGTCTATAATAAACTAATCGATTAAAACAATTAAAATTTTTTTTTTTTTTTTCGAAGATTAAGAATATTAGATTTAAAAATTATCTAAAAATAGCAAAAATCTTAGACAAAAAAATATATATAAAAAAAAGAATAATAAAAATGAAAGTAAAAAATATTATAATAGAAAATATTCTTGCAATAATTAACTCTAATTTAAGAGTTATTAAATATTAGAAAAATAAATCTAGAAAGAAACAAAAGACTTCTATAGATTATATATAGCAAACAAAATATTTAAAAAAATATATTGCAAATTATAAAAAATTAAATTAATTTTAAGACTTTAACTTAAAGTATTTTTATTTTAAAAATAAAAATAAAATTAATAAATCTTCTAGATTTTTGTTCTAATTTAAGTTGTTCTTTTTTTTGTTTTCTTTTTAATAAAAAGTTTAATACTATAGTAACAAAGAGAAAATTTTAAAAGCTTATAAGAAAAAAGAAAAAAAATAATTGTTATTATAAAATTAATTAGCGTTAAATCTATTAAAATTGTTTATTTTAAGAATATTGTTGCAAGAGTAAGATTTCTTAGAACTTTATATTTTGTTGTTTGCTCAATTATATAAATACAATTAGAAAATATAAAAATTAAAACAATACTTAATAGTAATACAAAAATTAATTGTATTAACAAGAGTTTTGCAAACAAAATTAATTTAACTATTTAACAAAATATTTCTATCTTATTAATAAAAATTATAAAAGTATATATTTGTTTCGAAGAAATAATAGAAGATATAAAGACATTAATTAAGAAAATCATAATTTATATTTTTATCTTTGTTATTTCTCAACTTAATTACAAAATTCTATTAGATCGATCTTTCTAATAAAGTACTTAAATAAGCTTTGTAAATATAAATAACAATTTTCTAAAATTAACAATTTATTTTAAAAATAAAGCAAAGTATATTAGTATTTTAAAAATATTTGCTAATTATTTTAGTAACAAGAATAAAAATATTGTATTTTTAAAGAAATTTTTAAATCTTTAGATAATTGTTTAGTTAATATAATTGTTCGACTTTGCAAATCTAATTGCAAAAAAATTTCAAAAATAAAAATTAAACTATTAGAATAACAATATTGCAAAATAGAATTAGAAAAAAATTAACAAAATTTTAATTAATTAGAGTAGATAAGCAATATTAATATTTATTTGTTTATTAATACAATTAATTAGAATTAAATAAATATTCGAATTAATACTATATTTCGAATAGCTTTAAAATTATTAATAATTCGAACTTTTCGATTATATATTATAAAAGAGACTTCTACTATTTAATTGTCTTAAAAATTCGATGTTTTTTGTTAATCTTTTACTATATTGTATTTATTTGTTTGAATAAATACAATATACAAACAAAAGATCTAGGAAACAAATTTAATAAATATAAACAATTTAGATAATTCTATTTTAGATAAATATCTAAACTAAAAAAAATATCTAAACTATTAATTATAAAGAATTTCTAAAAGAAACTTAATAAAAGATATAACTTTTATTTAATACTTAAGTTCTTAAGTATTAAATACAACTCTTATTTTATTAAAAAATATATTTAAAGATTAATTATAGAATTTAAACTCTTTTTACAAGAACAAAAACTCTTAATTATAATATTCTTTAATTGTAAAATTGTCTTAATATAAATTTTTGCTAAAATAAACAAAATTAGATTAGAGATTGTATCTAATTAGAAAATCTATACTATAGAATACAAAATATAACAAGTCTTACAATTTCTAATTTTCTAAATATTAAATACTATTGTAATTAAGATATTAGAGAAGTATCTTTAAACAAGTTTGCTAAAATATTGTTATAATTTCTATCGAAATTTCTAATTTCTAATAAGTAAAAAGAAAAAGAATAAGTATTATATAATTAATACAACTATAAAAATAAAAATAAAAATTATTTAAGATACTAATATATTTTCTAATATCGAAAAGTTTGCAAAAGAATTTGTTAAAATAATAATTTTATTATTAATTAATTTCTTTTTAAATTATAATTAAATAAATTTTGTATTAAAGAGTTGCAATTTTATTGTCTTTATAATTTCTTTTAAACTATTTAGAATAATTTGTCTATTATAAGATACTATTAATTTAATTGCTTAATTTGTAAGAATTATAATATATATTCTTAAGAATTTTCTTAACAAATATTGCTTATTTAAAAACAACATAGATATAAAAAAATCTAAATTAAATTATAATAATAAAAAAATAATTTCAGAAATTAGATTATTTGTTTTAAAATATATTTAGTAATTAAATACAATATTAATAAATATAGAATTGTTCGAATATATTATATTTAACAAAAAATCTTAATTCTATAAGTTAGAAATTAAAATTGTCGATTTTGTATATAATTTTAATAAACAATCTTTTAATAATATTAAAATTATTAAAATTGTTAAATAATTATTGTACAAAAATATTCTTAAAATTAGAATCTTTATAAAAATATATATTTACTATTGTATTTAAATACTAGAATTTATAATTATTATAGAATTTATCTATTGTTTGTTGAAAACAAAATATATTTTTGTTTAAAATTTTAAACAGCAAAATATTATAAATAAATTAAAGATTACTTTAACAAATATATTAATAATATGTATTTCAAACTACTTTATTCTAGTTTACAAAATTATTTTACTTGTAAATTCTAATTTAAAAAATTAAAAAATTGTATTAATACAAATTAATACAATAACAAAGAAAAGACATTTTTTACAATATAAGAAGAAACTTTAAAACAAACAAGAATTTCGATACAATATCAAAAAGCAAAAATATCAAAAATTTATAAAAATCTTAAAAAAATATATAATTCTAATTGTATAAAATTCAATTTATAATTAAGATTAATACAAATATTTTAATAGTTTAATTTAATTGTTTTGCAACAAATTTGTCTAATACTTTAATAACTTATTAATTAATCTAAATTTGTTTTTTCGATTTTAATATATAATATATATCTAATTAAAAGTATATAACAATTAACAAATTTTTTAAAAAATTAAAAGAGTTGTTCGACAATATTAACAAAATTAATAAAAAAGATATTAATAATTTTATTAATAGTTAATTGAATTGTATTTGCATTTGTCTTATACAAATAACAATATTAGAGAAAAACAAAAATATTCTTGAAAATAAGTATTTTAATAAATTTAAACAAATTGCTTAATATCTAATTTTGCTACAAAAATTAAATATAAATTCAAAGAATTTTTGCAAATTTAAAAATTATATTTTTTATTTCTTAATAAGAGAAAAACATTTGTTTCGAAAAATAAACAAAAATATATCTTTGTATAAAATAGTAAATTAAACAAAAGACAAAAATTAAATTGTAAAAAGCTTATATAACAAAAATAGTTATAAAAAGAGAAAAAATATCTATTAATATATTACAAATTAATATTAATAACAAAATCAATTTAATTTTGCAAAAAATATATTGCAAACTGCAATAAATATTAGCAAAAAACTTCTAACAAACAAAAAAAGACTATATATTTAATTTATATTTTTAACTTATAAGAAAAGATTGTTATAAACTATATTTATATATTAATTGCAAAAATACTTATTAAAGTAAATCTAGTAGTTGCTTAAAATAATTTAACAAAATAAATAGAAATTAAAACAATTTCAAATCTTAAAATACTTATTATAGTAAAATTTCTATTAAAAAATATTTTTTGTTAATATAAATATATTAAGAAAATAATTATAGACAACAAATTTAAAAATAAAATTAAAATAACAACTAAACTTCTAAAGAGATATAATATTAAAAAAGTAACAATATCGACTTATTATTTACAAATAAAAAAAATAGTAAAAAAAGAATACAAATTTATTATTAATACTTTGTTTAAGTTAACAAAAAAAATCTTTACAAATTAATTATAATATTTATATACAATCTTATAAACAAATAGAACAACAATTTGAAAATCTATTAAAAAAATATTATTTTATCTAAGTTTAAATATAAAGTTATATTGTTAATTAAGATAGAATATTCAATCTAATATATTATAGATTAAGAAAAAGCTTATTTAACAACAAATCTACTAATACTGCAAATAAAACAATTAAAAAAATTTAAAATTTAAAAACCAGTTTTGCGTCTTTATTATTTTAGAGAAAAAAACAAGAATCTTTTTAATAATAACTATTAATTGCAAATATATTTATTTTAAACTAGAGACTTAATTTTATTATATAATATTAAGCTTAATAAGAGATACAATATAAAACTATTCTTTTAATAGTTAGATTTCTTTAAGATAAAAAAAAAAAATTAAAAACTTTTATATTCTAAAAGAAATTAATAGTATAAGACTTAAAAATATCTATCTAGAAAATCGATTAAAAAAATATATAGAAAGAAATTAAAATCTTTAGATTTTTGCAAAGTCGAAAAACAAGAATCAGAAAATAAAAAATAATTTTATATAAGAGACAAAAAATTAGTTTAGTTAAAACAACAAAAGATCGTTTGCAATTATTATATTATTGCTATCTTATTACAATTATTTAAATTATATAGAAGTATAAGATTTTTTTTAAGAGAGAAAAAGTTGCAATCTTTATATCTATTTTATTTGCAAGAATTTTAATATAAATTTTATCGATTTACAAGTATTAGAAAGAAATTTAATTGCACAAAATAATTTACAAGATATTATAATTTCGAGTACTTAAAGAGAATAGATAAAAAACAAGAAAATCGAAAAGTTAAGATACTAACAATTTTAAATAATTAAAATTAGACAGATAGTACTAATATTTGTTTGTCTATTTTAATTGATTAAAATTAATAACTAGAAAGCAATCTAAAAGTATTAATAGCAAGTATTAATTTAAAGTTCTAGAATTTTAAGAATTTCTTTAAATTATAGAGAACAAATTTTAATTATCTTTTATAAAGTATTTTTTAACAATAAAGATAACAAAATTATATATTAGTTATATTAGCTTTATACTTGTTTACAAATTAATATACAAATAAATATTAATATAATCTTTTTGCATAATTAATAGTATAAATATTGCAAACAACAATTAAGTCTATAAGTAAAGATTTTTTGTATCTAAAATTTTATATTTGTTAGATATTTAGAACAAGTTGTTGTTTTATTTATCAAAATATAGCAACTTAATAACTTAATTCTTTGTTTATAAATTTTCCTTTTTTAATCTATTATTTTTGTATAAATCTTTTTTTATCGAGTTTGTATTATAATAGATCTAGAACAACAATTATAAAATACTAGATATAAATAATTTTTTGCAAGAAAAATTTCTTTATCTTTATCAAAAAATTAAAATTAAAAACAAGAATTATTATCTATATTAATAGAAAGATCTTGTAAAGAGTAACAACTTATATTTGTTAAACAAAATACAAATTAAATTTTAATAATTTTAATTTTTTTTCTTTGTAATTAGAAATTAACTTTCTTAACTAGATTATTTTAAATACAAGATTAGCAAATATTATTGCAGCAATTACAAATATTATAATATTAAACTTCTTAGACTTGAATTTAATTTAAATTGCAAAAAATAATTATTTAATCTATAAAAGATAGTCTAATTATTAAAAATTGCGTTTATACTTAAGTAATTAATATTCTTTTTTAGTATAATAAAACTACTAACAACAAAAGAAAAAAATACTTAAAAAATCTTCAAAATACAGTTCAAAATATTTTAAAAATAGTCGAGAATTAAACGCAAGATTTGTAACAAACAATTAATAGAGATATCTAAATACTAATAAGTAATTTATTATAACAAAAATTAAAGAATATAATACAAGAAATTAATTAGAACAAAAGACTACAAATTTAAAATAATTAAGTTTAACTTTATAAACTATAATTATTAAAGATTGCAAATATATTGTCTAAAAATATAGATTAATAAATTATCAAAGCAATATTATAAATAGCAAAGAAATACAAAAATTTGCAAAGAATCTTAAAGAAATTAAATCGAACTATATACAATTAATTTAAATCTTATATTATAAAATCGAAATATATTACTAACTATACAATTGACAACTATAACAAAATAAATATTAAAATATTCAAAAATATAATAGTATCTATCGAACAAAAGCTTTTAAAATTTAAAATAAAAGATTATTTTTAAAAATTTAATTTAATTAGAATTTTAGATACAAAGCTAGAGAAGATTTGTTAAACAAGAATTTAAATAATTTTGTTTTTTTTTGCGAAAAATATAAAGAAGATACAAACTTAAAACAATAAATAGAAAAAATCTTTATTATTAGTTTTAAAACTAAAATTGAAGTTAAAATCTAAAAATAACAAAACTTATAAAAAAAAAAAAAAAAAAATTAGAATTTAGATTCTTTTAAAGAAGTTTCTTTTTTACTATTATAATTGCAAGATTCGATATTAAGATTGTTTTTATTAGATTTTAGATTGCTTAAAGTTGTTAATACAATAAAATTATATATTTTAATTACTAAAATTGCAAGAATTTTTTTAGAAATAGTAGCTATTTTTATTTTAATAAACAAGAAGAACAATATAAAGAAATATCTATATATAGAAGTAAGTATAAATTTGCAATATTAAATTAATTATTGTTTAATAATATCGATTAAAGTCTTTTAACTAGTTAAACTAGCTATATTAATAAAAAAGCAAAAAAAAGATTTAGTTATAATTATATTAAAATTAATTGTCTGCATAGCTTATCAAAGAAAGCTAGAATTTTTGTTAAAAATAAATCGAGTTTCTAATAATTAAATTAAGAGACAAGTAATTTAGTATTATAAGAAATAAAACAATTTCTTAGTCTTTGTAAAACAGAATAAATTAAATTTTAAGTTTAATATTTGTCTATCTATTTTTAAAAATTTCTTAAAATAATATATTTATAAGAGAAAAAAGCTAATTTTTCTATCTAACAATTTTTAGTAGATTAATATTTAATTTCAAATAATAGATAGTATTAATCTAGCAAAATAAAATTAGTATAAAATTATTGTCTATTAAAATTAATTTACTTATCTAATTGTAGATTCGAAGTATTGTATATAATTGCAACTCTAAAACAAATTGCAAATAATATTATATTATTAGCAAAGAAATAATAATTAACAATTTTTTTTTTAATTGTTTATTCTCTATATTGCAAATAATAATATAGATAGATTTAGATTCTTATATAATATATATACTTCTATAAGACAATTACAAATATAGATTGTTAACAATATTATATTTGTTAATTTTTAAAAAGTATAAAAATTAAATATCGAAATATTATTTTAATCACAATATAAATTATAATATTTATTAAGAATTTTAACAATTGCAATCGATTATTTTTTTTGTTGTATAAAATAATTTGTTTTGCAAGAAACATTTAATAGACAATTTTTATATTTAGATCGATATATAATTGCAAAAAGCAATAAAAAAAATAGCAAAACAAAAAAATACTAGAAACTAAATTAATAAAAAAAAAAATTGTTAAAAAAAAATTATATTAAACAAATATATCTTGTTAATCTAAAAATATACAAATTGCGCAATTTTAAATTTCTTATTACAAATTAAGAATTAAAATTAATATAAAAATTAAGATACTTTTTATCTATATAGTTCTATTAAAAGATAAAGAAACTTTAAAGAATTTTTAAATAAATATAAGAAACAATATTGTTATAGTTTATTAAAATTTAACTTTGTTAAATCTATTTTTAATTAATATATCTTATTGTTTTAAAGTTGTTATTAACTTTTTTTCTATATCTAATATTAAAAATACTATTATAAAATATATATTTTAAAACTTAATAAAAATAATAAAGAAGTGTTACGCTACTATCTAGGCGACTAAAGTATTAGGATAGATTGATACTATTGAAGAGATTTGTAGACGTCTTTAGACAATGTAAGCAATCACTTGGTAACAAAGGTTTGCAACTTGTATCTATAATAAAGAGTAACTTAATAAATAAGTTAAATACGATTTATAAGAGAGTCGTATTATAGAGATCTATATACTAAAGAGATCTCTCTTGTTTGCCTTGCTTATTGCTTCTTACTCACAATTAAGCAACGATAAATTGTCGAACAAATGTCTTGCTCATTATGTTTGTTAATGTCAAAGCTTTATCAAAAAGTTGAGCAAGTCACATGTTACTTCGAAACTTAAATAGTTTCGTCAAATCTTCTTTCAAAACTTGTAACATTATTTTTCTTCTTTTTGATTTTCGTTTTCGAAGATTTCTTATTTATTATGCATTTATGTTTTCTCGTTTCTTAAAAAGTCGTTAGTCACTCTTTTAACATATAGCTTCTCACAACGTTGTTGCGATAATAATTTATATTTGTTATATTTTTTATTAAAAGAAATGTCGTTTGTTTTCGTTGTCGAAGAATTGTGCGAAATGTATACGAGTTAAGAAAAAGTGTGAACTTGCTATTTTAATGATCAATTTCGATGTTATTGATTACGTTATGACGAGACTAAAGCAAAAAAAATTGAAAACGAAAATTACATAAAAGATAGCAATCAAATTGATTCGCATTTAACAAATTAAACTAAAGCGATTACAAAAATAAAAACGCTTTCTTAAAACGCAAAAACAAAAAATATTTAATAAAGAATTGTTTAATGTGAAGAAGTTCGAACGTCTTAAAGATTTAAAAACTACTACGATAATTAAGAGAACTTTGTTTTTTATAATATTTTAAGACGAATTCGTCAATATTAATGATTTATTGTTTGAGATTCTTAATTAATTTAAGTTCAACGAAATTGTCGCAACAAACTCGAACAATTTGTAAGATTTATTTCTAGTTTTTATGTGTTTTTTGACGTAAAATATTCTTTTTACTTTATAAGATATTGTTAATTTTGTTGTTTTAGTATTTTTTCAACTTTAAATACGTTGTTTTCTTGTAATTAATAATAAAATGTTTTCTATATAAACGTATTAGAATCGACTAATTTTAACAATGATATATAAAATATTAAGAATACTTTGACGTTTTTAAGTAAATCGAGTTCGTAATTAACTAATTTCTTAATCTTCTTAACAAGAAACGATTCGACTTTAATATAATTTAATTTCTTGCTTAACTTTCTTGTTTTAAGATTTTTTGTAAAAAGATATATTTTATCTCTCTCTTTTAGCTAAGATGTCGTTTTTCGTTTTTTATTTTAATATTTGATCGATCTTTTTTGTATTTTTAAGATGTTATTGTTTATCTTCTTTAATGTCGTTATTCTTTTAATAACTAATTGCGCAAACAAATGCGTACGCTTTTTCTTAAAGAGATTTAATTTCTTGTTATAATTGACGAAGAATAAAGTTATCTTAATGATATTTAAAATCTTAGCATTAAGTGCTAGTTATATTATAGATAAAAATAATACTTAATTACTATAAGTATTGTTGATATAATATCTTAAATATTGCTCAAAACTTTAATTCGTTCTTTTTGTTTAATTATTTATAATTAAGTGATAGACAATAGACATTTGAAGTTTTGTATCTAATATTAGAAGAAGCGTCTTTTAATAATTAGACGTAAAGAGCTTGTCTTTATCATTAATTAATCTTTTAAGTATATCGTAATATTATATAAGTCGATTTAATATAATGTATTTCAATTGTTTTGCGATGAATTTCTTTTTGCATGCGATAATATATAAGTACTTAATAAGCTTATTAATTATTATTAGTATTAAATTATATTTGTCTTCAATTGCTAAATTCGTCGACTTTGGCAACTTAATAATAAAGTTTATCGTAACTTTATTTCATAACGATTTAGATAATTTCTAATATTGAATTTCGTTATAGTTCGCATATGTATCATGTTTGTTTTGCTAATAACTAAGACATCGTTTAATATATATCTTAACAACTTGTCTCATCTATAGAAACTAACAATGCTAGCGTAAAAGCTAAAGAGTTTTCGTTACTCTTAAATGTCTTTGCAATAATTTGTCATAATGCTCTTTTATATATTCGTCGATCTTTTCGATAAATATTTGAAGTTTTTTTTTTATTATTAAAAACTCTTTTATATTATCTTGAAGTATTCGTAGTGTAGCGTTCAACTTGTATTTATTTGTTAATAATAATTCGTTTTTGTTAATCTTAAGTATATTGTGATTAAACGATTCTTTCGTTTTTATATAATTACTTCTTTTGTTAAGTGCGTCTACTTTATCGTTATCTTTGTTTAAAGTATACTATATTTTAAACTTGTATTGTTTAAGTCTTTTTAATTATCGCATTTGCCTTCTATTAAGTTGCTTAATAGTAATGAAGTGCACAAAGTTTTTATAATTTGTGAAAATTATAAATTTTAACGATTCTTCTATGTATACTTTTTATGACTTCAAGAAGACTACTATAGCAAGTAGTTTTTTATCGTGAACATTATAGTTTTGTTTAACTAATAAGAGTTTTTTCGAAAAATTTGTTATTAAGTGTTATATGTCTTTATATCTTTAATTAAAGCATACATCGATAACTAAATTTAATGCGTTAATTTTAATTTTGTTTAACAATTGCGAATTGTACATCTTTAATATTAACTTTTTTAAGCATTTTAGCTTAAGGTTTTGAAATAATTTCTCTTCTATAAATTCTTATAACTATGACGTATTCTTTTTCGTAAAATTCGTTAATAATATCGCGTTTACTAAGTAGTTTTTAATAAATTTCTTATTGTAGTTTATAAAATTTAGAAAGAATTGTACTTCTTTAATATTTATCAATAATTTTTATTCTTTAATTGCTCGTAGCTTTTTAAGATTCATGCGTATTTCATGTCGTTCAACGACAAATTTAAAAAAGTTAATTTTCTTTCGATGAAATTCGCATTTCTTTAACTTAAAATATAAGTTTTTTATGTTTAAACATTTTAATACTTTGAAGACATAATTAACATGCTCTTTTAAGATTTTTAAATAAATTATGATATTGTTCAAATATATTATAACAAATTGATTCAAATATTGTCGTAATATATTATTAATTATTTTTTAACACATTGTTAAAACGTTTATGAGCTTAAACGACATTATTATATATTTGTATAATTTATATTGTATGCAAAAAGCTATCTTTTACTCTTTTCTTATTTTTATTCTAATCTAGTTATACGCTCTTCGTAAATCTAATTTAGTAAAGTACTTTATTTTAAATAATTAATTCTAAAGTTCGCTAATATTAAGTAGTAAATATTAATTTTTGATCGTAATATTGTTTAGCTTCTAATAATTAACATATAAACGAAGAATTTTATTCTTCTTTAATACAAAAAGAATTAAGTATTTTATCTATAATTAGGATTTTTTAATAAATTTTTTTTTTTCGTTTTTTGCTAGATATTCGCGAAGTACTTTGAGCTTCTTCTTAAATAGAACATATATAAGTTCAAACGTAAATTGCTTGCTTAATTCAAGTTTAATTTCGTAATTTTACGATTAATATTTAGGAAAAATCTTTGTTATTTTCTTTTTTTAAAACAAATGCTCTCAATTGTTGTATATTCGTAATACGTACTTTAGTGATTTCTTCGTTGTATTAAATAATTCAAAGCTTTTAAAAAATTCGTAATTTTTTTCACTTATTTTAACTTTGTAATTTAATTAATCTTTGTTAATGCTTGTCGAATTAAACTTTGTTAAATTGTTCTTTTGCAAAAATGCAAATTCGCTACTTATAATCGATTTTCGACTTAATCTTTTATCTATTATTGAACGTTATTGATGCGTAAATTAAATGTAAATTACGTGATCACATCGTACGAATCTAAGTATTCGTGTATTTTAGTTAACTTCTAGATTATGTTACTTCAATTAAAACATTTCTAAAACGATATTATAAGTGACTATTTTCACTATATTAAAGATTAGTTCCTCGTGGTGTTGCTAAATAGCTATCGATAGTAACTTCGTTTCTTTATTCACTTTTTTATTTCTATCGAACAATAAGTTTTTATTTACAATTATTAAATTGTATGCGTTAAGCTTCTTTTAAGTAGAGTACTCTTCTCTTTTAATAAAAGCTCTAGTCATAAAATTATTTATCGCATTAAAATTAATTATTGCGATAAATTATCGTTCATTGACTCTAATTGATGTAATAAAACATTGTACGTATATTGTTAAGTTTAGTTGTTGTTGTTAAGCTAACATATTGCATTTCTTTAGTATGCTCTTTATTAAAAAATTTAAACTTTTTTTTGTTCTTGTGTTGCGACTTCTACTTCGAACGTTTACTTGCGCTAAGCTTCTTTCTTATGCTAAATTAATAACTTTAACTTTCTAGAAAACTAATTAGTTTCTTTCTTGTCTTTTAGATAAGTTTAGCATAAGTCGTTATAGCATTTTGTTCAATTAAGTGTCGCATGTTTCTTTGCTTCCTTTATCGCTTGTTTAAATAAATTAACATTATTTAATTGTTATTTAATTTTCTTAAAAATATCTCTTTTTATAATGGCGTCGCTTTTTAGCGCTTTCTCGCATTTATTTACGATCTAATTTATTTATTGTTTCTTTAATAAACTAATTAAAGTCTTAAGATGTTTCGTAATGTTATTTAGACATTTGTGAAAGTTCTTTTAGTTATATTCGTCGTCTAAGTTTGTTACTAAATAAAAGTATAACGTTTTTAATCGTTTCGCTCTCATAATTTTATTAAGTATTTGATTAACTTTCTACGTAGATGCGAATGCTTTGTTTGATAATGTTTTATCTAGAACTTTTTGTAACTAATTTAGATTTTTTATTAAATAGTAGTTGTCGTTCGATTTAATCTTAAGGATGTTCGTCTTTGTGTTAATTTGCTTTCTAATGTTGTTCTAGCTATCAAATATCTCTCTTAACATAGCATTGATCTACTAGCGATTTATTAAATTTCGTAATTAATAATCTTTTACGAAGTGACTCGATTTGTCACATAAATAGTACGTTTTTTAAGATTTGTTATTTTGCTTTTCTTTAAAATTTTTTTTTTTACGTTGTTAAGTAAAATCTAGTTTTATAGATGCAAGTTTATAATAATTAAGATTACTATACTTTTAATTAGAACAAAATTCTTTTTATTAATATTTGATCGTTGATTCAAAGAAGATTCTTGCTCTTTTTCGAAATTAATCGTATTTTTTTTTCATAACTCTTTTATATAGTTTGTCGTCGAAATCAATAACTACTTCGATGAGATTAAATATGTCGTTAAGAATTTTCTCATCACGTATAATTTCGTTCTTTAAATTGTTTTTGAAATTTTGTCGAAACATTGTTAGAAGTGCGACATCGTCTCACTTAATTAAATTAACATATTTTTGAAATTTAGCTATGTAGTTTATTGCAAAGATTCGTTAAGTTAAATGCTAAATCATTCTTTTCGCAATTTGTTTTTCGTTAGATGTTTTAAAGATTCTTCGAAGTTTTTTTTTTAAATTATTGAAGTTTGTGAACATTGTACAAGAATTTTTGTCATAATTTTTTAAATATTTTCGTAAGTTTAACTTAAGCTAATGCTAGATTCTTTCTTTAAAAAATGTTGATGCGAAAATCGTCTTTTGATTCGCTAAAACAAGATAGAAGGTAAAATAGATATTTATCTACATAAGTTAGTTCTCCAAATCGATACGATTTTCATAATAGATATTAGGTTTATTAATTCTAATCTTGTCGTCTTTCATAATTAATGATCGACGTAATACTAATGAGCTAGTGCTTAAAATAGAGACGCGTTCATCTAATATAGACATCCTTTAAGTGTTCAAAGTGTTACGCTAATACTTTCTTCGAAAATATTAAAATAAATTGTGCTTTTAGAGAGATTTATAGGCGTCTTCAAGCAATGCAAGCAATCACTTGATAACAAGAGTTTGCAACTATAGATAGTTTCTATGTTCAAAAAACCTTAATAGAGATTCAATGAACTAGAGTAACAATAAGTAAAAGTCTATGATGAGTTTAACACGATTCATAAGGGAGTTGCGTTCGAAAGCTATATATCTTTTTTATCATTAGAAATTCAAGGTGTTTAAAATGATTAAGACCTTAATCATCTTAATTATCTTGATCAAAATTCAAGGTGTTTAAGGGTTAAGTCATCTTGATCACTTTGATTTTGTCGATAGATTTTCCCTTCTTAATTACCTTGTGAAGAGCGATGCGCGACGACTAGTATATATTAACACGCGACTCGTAACAATATATTACTTAAATGCATTACTTGTGCTCTATATTTAAGCTAAATAATATTATAGTTAAGCGTCAACAACAAGCTTAATATTAATAAGAGCTTTTTAATCTATATAAAATCGATTGTAAAAATTATTTAATAACAAATTATTTATTACGATAACTTAAATAATTTAAAAAGAACTAATAATAACAATTCTATAAAATTGTTTAGCATTTTTGTTAAAAAATTTGCAATCTTAAACAATGCAAAGAAAAAAAAAATTCAAATTCTATTATTTTTAAGATAGAGAATCTTAATAATATAATTAAAGAAAATAATTATAAACAAGAAACTTAATACAAGATTTAAGATAATATAAAGAAGCTAAGTTATAACTACTATCTAGCAACAAATAATAAAAATAACGAAAAAAATAATAAGAACAAAAACGATAAAAACAATAGCGATAAAATTAATAAAAATAACAACAACGAAAATAATAACAAGATAAAAAATAATTCGAATTAGACTATCTAGAATAATAGTAAAGCGAACGAGATTATTGAGATTTTAGATTAATAATTTTATACACATAATTTAAAGAGTCTACTATTACAAGAACAATTATAATGTATTATTTTAATATATTACTATATTGCATACTTTATTTCGTTATTCTTTTGCATTATAAAATTGTAATTAAAATAAATATTAGAATTGCAATTTATATATAATTTTATTTGATTTTACTCAATTTAAAGACTTTAATTCTTGATAATGCACTAAGAGTATATATTTGATACTTTAATAATTTTACTATTGTTTAAGTATTATTTTACTATATATAAATAGATAGAATAGACTTAAATAATAAGTTTTGATAGTTTAGTAATTAAAGCAAATATAATTGTTAATAATTGTTGTCGAATTTAAAAATGCGTTGCAATATTGACATTGAGTTAGTTATAAATAGTATCAATTTATCTAATATTTATATTGTGTTAAGGATTCGAATTTCTCTTAAAGCACAATTAAATTAATTTTTTGAATTTTAACTCTAAATAGCTCAAATGCATTATCTTAATGCATTACTAGATAATTTACTACTAAAAAATTATAGAATAGAACATAACTTTCTAGTTTCTACTATTTATTTTAGAATTTCTTTATACTAATACTAAGTTTTGACGATTCGAATCGATTTTTTGAGTCAATTTTTGATTTCAAGTTTGCGATTCGATTCAAATTGTTAATTCTAACATTAGAAATCGAATTAACAATTCGATTTCAACTTTTAGAATCGATTCGACTCGATTTAAGTCGAGTACCTGACTCGAACTCGATGACCCGACCCGACGCGATCAGTCTAATTAACACAAAGATATATTAATTGTAGCAAAAAATCAATTAACAAAAGATACAAAAGTAAAAAAATTGTTTAAATTTATAGATTTGCTAAATATTTGCGCATAATTAAAAGCGCTAAAATCAAAAATATTAAAATACAAAACTAACAATAAGATAACTCTTAATTGTTAATTAATATATTGCTCAAAATAGCTATTAATTTTAAAATTATTGTTTTACTATTTTCGAGAATTAAAAATATATTTTCTAGTATATTTAATATATAATTGCGCAATAATTAAATTGTTTTGCTACAAACTTAAGTATTTTATTCTTATAATTAATTCTAATTTGCTATTGTTATATTTAATATTTATAAACAACAATTTAGCAATATTTTGTTAATATATGTAATACAAAGAATCTCTTATATAATTGAAAATTATTAATTAATACAAGTTAGTAAAAGTAGATAGCAAGAGAAACAAACTAATATAACAATTATCTTTTAATAAAAGTAAATAATATTGTTTAGATTGCAATCGAGAGTCTTTTTAATTAAATTATTATTTAGAATAGCAACAAAATAAAATTAAACAATTAAACAATTAAACTTTAATATTTAAATACTATTATACAAAATTAATTTTTTTTAGAATATAATATTTTCTATATTGCGTATTATTAAATTTTAATATAAATTGTTACAATTGTACTCTTACTAAATAAGTTAAATACAAATAAGAAATTTCGAATTAAAAATAAACTTATTAATATTGTTTATTTATTTGTCAAAAAATTAATAGAAATTTATTAGAAATTCTTTGCAATATTTGTTGATTTCGATATTTAAACAAACAAAATATTTTACTTACTTAATATTAATATAATTCTTAAGTATATTAATACTATAATTAAAATAGTAAGATATTAAATTAGTTGTAATATTCTATTGCAAAAATATCGATATTAATAGAAAAAAAATACGTAAATTGTTATACAATAAAATATAAAACAAATATAGTTTTAAATTAATATAAAGTTAATCTTCTTTATTATTAGTTTAATTGTAATAATAATTATATATATATAATTTAAAATTAAATTTTAATTAAATTTTGAAATTGTATAATTAATTAAAAGCTGTATTAATTGTAATAACTTTATTTTTTGTTTAAAGCAATAATATTTTAGATATAATAAGTTAATTTCTAAGCTTCTTTAAATTAAGAAATATAATTTGCTCTTAGTTAGCTTTTAAAAATTTCTAACATCTAAAATCTTTCTTGAAATTAAGAGAGCAACAATTAATACAAAAAATATAAGTTTTAATCTTAAACTTACTATTTAAAAATTTAAAAAATTTAAAAAATATATTTTAAAATATTTTGTTAACAATTAAAGAGTTATTTATTTTAATATCTAACAAATCTGCAAATCTATTTTAATAGAAACAATATAAATAGTTTTTGTTTTTATCTTAATTTAAGGTTTCAAAAACTCTATTAAATATTTTTAGAAAACTTAAAATATAAACAATTGTTATATTAATTTTATAACAAATTGCTATATTAATATTATTATATATATAATAACTTGCAACAAAAACAATATTAATTAAAATATATTTTGTAGCAATTTTAAAGAAATTGTTATTTGCGTTTATATTAAATAGACTTGTATCTTTATTAAATAAATTTAATTTGTTAATTTGTATAGATTTAATCTAATTATAATTAGAATTTCGATTTACTAAAGTTTTTCTTAAAAATATACAATAAATATTGTTGTACTTTAAGAACAATTTTAAAGACTTTAATTTAAAAATTTGCAAAAATTTTAATCTAAGAATTTGCGAATATTTTAATTTCGAAAAAAATATAATATATTACAAATTAAATACTTAAATAATAGTAAAATACTATTTAGAATATAGCTATTAACTAATTAATATTATAACGCAAAAAAGAAATTGTAAAAAATCTTTAATATAAGAATTTTATAAGAATCTTTTAATTAAAAAAGAAAATATTCAAAACTACTCTATTAATAATTAAATAATTGTACTATTTTTAAATATAATTAAGTTTAGCTTTGTATTTAATAAAAACAATTTAAAAATTTAAAAATAATTAAGACAAAAAGTAATAAATTAAATAAATAGATTGTTAACAATATATAATATAAGAAAAATATTAATATAATTTTGTCGCAAATTAATACTAATTAATTAAGTTAGTCTTAATTAAATACAACTTAAAATTCGAATTTTAAAAAATTAGAAAATATATTAATTTCTTAATTGTTAATAGTATAATTAAAATAACAATTATATATTATTATTTTAAGATATTTAATTACTTTATTAATATTGTTTATTTTTTAAGCTAGTTTTAGAATCTCGATTACTATAGAGTATATATTACTAATATATTTAAAAAAAATATTAACAAAGTTGTACAATTAATACTTTTTAATTCTAAAAATAGTTCTAGTAATTTAATTATTTTCCTTTGTTTTTTGTTACACAATATTAGCTACTTAAGTGCAAAAAATCTTTTAATTAAAATCTTAATTAATAGTTGTTCTAAAATTAATATTCTAATTAACTTATATATTTAGTTAATTATTAAATTTTATTAGAATATTCTTTACAATAGAAGTAATACTAAAAGAATTGTTTTAAATTGTTAGAACTTAATCTATAGTTTGCAAAAAATTTGTACTATTTTAATATTATTTAATTAAATTTTTTACAAAATTAATAAATATATTTTCGATATAAAGTTTGTTGCTAATTACTAAAAAAATTGCAATATTAATTATACTACTAAAAGATATAAAGAAAATATACTTAGTATTTAAGTAAAAAAATTGAATAAAATATTTAAAAAACTCAATAAAAAAGTAAGAGAATTTTATAAAATATAAAAGAAATTTAATTAAAAATTACAAAAAAAATTGTTTGCAATTCGACTAAAAACTTGCTTAATTTTCAAAAAATATAAAAAAAATTATTTTTAAAAAAAATATAAAAAAACTTCGAAACTTTTTTACAATAAAATAATATTTTTTTAAAAATAAACAATAATAATACTAAGTAATTTTAAGATTTTAATACTTTAAATTGTTATTAACTTATATTTAAATAATAATAAAGTCTATATAGTTAAGAAGAAATAATTTATAAAATAGAATTTAATATAAAAAATTGTTGTTTCGAGTAAGATTTACTAATTAAAGTTAATAATATTATATATATATTTATTAAATAGTTTTAATTAATTTTAGCAATAACAAACTTATATTATCTTAATTTCTATAATTATATTATTTACAATAAAGTTAATATTTTTTGCAAAAATATATAATCGAATTTTAAAATTTCAAAAATATATTAATAGATAGAATACAATTGCGTCTATATAATAGTAAATTCTAATAAATATATTAAATAAAAATTTAAATATTTGTCTATTTATATACAATTAAAAGATAATTAATTAATATAAAGTAAATAAGAATATAAATATAGTTTTGTGTAATATAACTATATTTATTTGTAAAAATATATATTTTAATATTACAATTTTATAAATATTAATTGCTATATAATAGAAACTTTAATTCATTTAATTGCAAATTAATTAAGTATATTTAATATTTATAGTTATCTAAATACAAAGAAACAAAATTAAACAAACAATTGTTAATTTCTATAACAAAAATATTTTAAAAAGCAACAAAATAACAACAATAAAAAAAAGACTTCGATTAATAAAGTAGCTAGATATAGAAGTTATAAAATTAAAAAGCTTGCTAACAATATTAAAGATTATAAATAAATATATCTATTTTTCTATATATTAATAGTATTTTGTTGCGTATAATAGTCTATTAAAAACAAAATCTCTCTATTTTGCTTTTCTATTTATATTGTATTTTTAAGATAACAAAACAATATCTATATTTATTAAATATTGCAAATCTTATTAATTTTGCTATAAAATTTAATAAGAATAATAATATATAGATTCTTTTTTAAGACAAAACTATATAAAATTGATTATAATTAGAACAATTGCAAATTTAAATATCTATATCTATATAGCAAAGAAATTAATTTTAAAATTTGTTAATAGTTATAGCAAAAGCAATAGAAATAGAACACTAACACTTTATAATTAGACAAAATATATATAATTAATAATTTTAAAAAATCTTATTATTCTGAGAGTATAGCAAGAATTAAGATATAAGAATTCTTATATTATAATATTTGTTTTTAATAATTTTTATCTAAAAATTATAATAAATTAGTCGAACACAAATACAATTGTAGTCGAAAAAAAACTTAAGATTTTGCAAAATTATATATATATAAACTTGTATTTTTTAAGTATATAATATATAATTAAATTACACAACAAAATTAAAAAAGTTTTGCTTTTTTATTTTTATATATTGTATACTTCTAATAAAACGAAAAAACAAAATAGTAATTTTGTTATTAATTTTATTTAATTTGTATCTTTGTTATATAGAATTCTTTATTTTAGTATAATTATTAACACAAAATATTTGCAAAAATTTTTAAACTTAATTCAAAATATTAAGATTGCAACAATTAAAAGTATTAATAAGAATATAATTTAAAAAACAATTGTAATATAGTAAACAATTAAATTTATAAATTTTAAATTGTTTTTTTAATTTTAAAGAGAAAAGATTATTTTTTAAACAAGTTAATTAAAATTTTATAGATATATTTTAGCATATTTTTACAAAATTAGTATATAATTACCTATAACTAAATATCTTGCTTATATTTATATTTAATAAAAGATTAAAAACAAAGTTATAATTAAAACTTAATTTGTTATTAAAATTAATTATATTATTATATTTGTTGCAATCTATATTATTTATATTTCTAGAATTAAAAAAAGAAATAAAAACAATATTAAAAGAATTCTATATAACAATAATTCGAAAAATTTAATAGTAGTTTACAATAATTAGATATTCTTATAAAATATATTTTTTATCCAATTTAATAATATTTGTTTTAAAACAAAATAGATAATCTTAAAAATTAAAGATTTTTGTCGAGTAATAATTGCTAAAATATATTGTTAAACAATTAGATTAAAATAAGATTTTTAACTTAATATATAAAAAAAATATACTAAAAGAATTGTTATAATTTGTATAAACAATCTTAATTTCTTAAATTTTTTTCACTTTTTTCTATATTAATTTATCTGCTTAGATTAATACTTTTTTTTATATATTATTAAAAAACTTATTTGCAAATCTTCTTTTAAAATATAAGAATCTTATATAGTATATATCTATTATAAGTAATAGTATCGATAAAAAAAGAAAAAAGCTATATTAATATTTTTGTTTGATAATTAGTACAATTCTATATCTTGGTTTTATATTATTAGCTTTAACTATTAATAGTTTAGAATCTTTTAGCTAAAGCTTTAATTATTAACTGTTTATTTCTTAATAACTTACTTTTATTTTAGTAGATTTTGTTGCAAATTTAACTAAAAATAATACTAATATATATATAATAACAATATAAGAAGATTGTAATATCTACTAATATATTTAACAACAAACTAAACAAACTTGCAATTAGACTAACTGTTTTTGGAATTAAAACCCGAATTCTTGACGTTAAGAGTCGGATCAATTCCAAAAGTTGAAACCGAATATACTATATATAGTAATTCGGTTCCTTGGCATTTCGAATTGATTCTAAAAGTTGAAATCGAAAACCGAAAAACAATCAATCTACTTGCAATCAATAACAACAATAAAAAAAACAAAGATATTAATATTAAATTTAGAAAATATACTAAATATAAAAGTTCTATTGTAAATAAGAGAAACAATATATATTTATATTATAGAGACAAGTTATTTTGTATTATATTAATAGTAAATAATACAAGTTATACAAATTAATATTAGACTAATTGCGTCGGATCGATTAATCAAGTTCGAATCAATTAATCGAACCGAATTGGGTCGAATCGATTCCAAAAGTTGGAATTGAAAAGTCGGATCGATTTCTAAAGTTAAAATCGAAAATCGACTTAAATCGAGTTAAGATTTAGAGATAAAATCGAAATCCGATTCGAAAAACCGATCCGAATTATTATTTTTAATAAATTCTATTATTTTTAGTAATAATTTGATGGAAATAGTTAATTTATTGCATTTAATTAGATAATTACTAGCCGGACACCATTCTACTTTTCTCGGACATTATTTCTACTTTGCCCGGACATTATTCTTCTTGCACTAAGTCTAATTGGGTAATTTCTAGGGTTTAGTAATCTCGTAAACAAACAATATTAACACGATCAAAAAGAGACAATAAGAAATATATAATTTTGCGTCTATTTATTATCAAATTCGATGTAGTTTCTTAAGAATATCTCGATGCAAATTTAAATCTAAAATATATCTTTTTGTATACTTAGAATTGATCTCTATTTGCATCTTTAATTATATTCGAAAACTACTTATATAGAAGATCGAAACACTTGAAATTTGCTTTTTTGTTGTTGTCTCTTTTGTATCTTCTTGCTTATCTCGTCGACAATTCTCTTGTTTATCTCGTTAACTTTGTATAGATAATTGACTATCAAGTATCTAGCTAAAAAGTAGATTCGAAGTTAACTCAAAGATAAACAACGTTTGCTAAGTAAAGTTTGCAAAGACTATTTGACGTTGTTGCATACTTGTTTAGATTCTAAACAAGCAAATGAATTAACACTCTTTTGTAGTAGATATCGAGCGACAACAAGAGCTTTATAATTGTAGATAGATAATAATGCAAAAGATGCAAAAGATGCAGAAGATAGCGAAGAATAAGTAGTAACAACAACAACAATATAAACAACGCGTAAATCCTGGAAATTACTCGATTAAACTTAGTGCGAAAAGAGTAGTGTCCGGACAAAGTAGAAGTGATGTTCGAGAAAAGTAGAATAGTGTTCAGCTAGTAATTATCTTTAATTAATAATTATATTAGAAATATCTATCTATAATAGTATTATTATAGTCTAAAAAAATTGTTTTTAGTTTTGCAAACTTATTAATTTTATAAAGTACTAACAAATTTGCGTTAATCTTAAAATTCTTACAATTAATTTAATTTTTCGAAAACTTATTTTCTTAAAAATTTAATAATACTTAATGCAAAAACTTAATAAAGATCTATTTATAAAAGAGTTTGTTACAACAAATAGTATTTTCGAAATTTAATTATAAAAAGATCTTAATAAATATTAAACAATTTCTAATTGTTTTAATTATTAATTATTAAGAATTATATTATTAAATTTGTAATGTTGTAATTAAAAAATATTAAGAGTTTCTTTTTAAAACTAATAAATTGTATTTAAATAATATATTGTAATTGTTTTAATTTGCAAAACAGAAATAAAATTTATTTATTTCTAATAGATTATAAATATAGATAGATATTTATATTTAAGTATTAAAATTAACAAACAAGTAGACTAATCGTCGGATCGGATTTCGATTCCAACTATTAAAATCGACTTGACTCGACAATTTCAATTCTAGGAATCGATTCGAAATTCAAGTCGATTTCTATTATTTTGAAATCGATTCGATTCGACTCGAGTTAATATTCGATTCTAATATTAGAAATTGAATTAAATTGTCAAGAAATCGAAAATTACGTTATTATATCAAGAATTACTAATTTTAGAATTTTTTTTTATTAATAAAATAAAATATTTGCATCTATAGATTCTATAGATCTTATAGATACAATTTATTAATAAAATGCAATATTTGTATCTATAGACTCTATAGATCTTATAGATACAATTTATTAATAAATTGCATTATTTGTATCTATAGAATCTATAGAATCTATAGATGCGATTTAATTATTTTCTTTTTAAAAAGTAGAAATACATTACTATAATATATTATCTTATTATAATTTAAATAATTAAATATTATAAAATATATATTAACTATATATTAACTATATATTAACTATATATTAACTATATATTAACTACTAATAATTATAATATAATTGTTTAAATAGTCTTAACAATTTGAATCGATTTTTCGAATTAAATTTTAATTTTAACTCTAGAAATTAATTTAACTCGACTCGATTTTCGATTTTAATTTTAGAAATCGATTTGCCAAGACTTTTAAATTGGATTGATTCAAATTGTTAAGATTCGAGTCAATTAATTGATTCGAACTCGATTAATCGATCTGACGCGATCAGTCTACAAACAAGCAATAATATAATTGCAGTTGTACAACTATATAAGCAGATTTTATTATATAATAATAGAGAGAATTTAATATTAAATTGCGAATAAATATAATTTTTATTACAAAAATAATTTAGACAAAATAAAAAAATTACTATCAAAGAATTAATTTGTAGATTTATTATATTACTTAATAAATATTTTTATAATTATCTAGATTAAGATTAATATTATATAGAAATTTAAAAAAAATAAATAATAGTAATCGATTTTTAAATAAGATTTTTAGCAAAATAATTTATAATTGCTTTTTTAAAAAGAAAAACAATAAATAGTTCTATAATTGTTAAAAGAATACAAAAGTTTTTTTCGACTTAATTAGTTTAAAATTAATTTAATTTATATTTAGTATAATTTATTATTGTTTAATAGAACAAATATTCGATCTTTCTATAAAGATTTGCAAATTTATATTAAACAAAAATAATATATTTAGATTATTAATTTTAGCAAACTAATACTAATATATAGTAGAGATAATTAAATATACAAAAATAAAATAAGATAGATTATCTGTTGTAAAACAACAACTTATAGAGTATTTTTTTAAGAGCAAATTAACAAACTCGCAATTAAATTTTATAGATCACTCGATTATAGATATATATTGTTAGATATTATAGCAAACAATCTTAATAATATTTTTATCTATTTAAATTTTAATATCGAGAAATAATATATTAAAATCGATATTAATTTAAATATTTCGAACAATTTTTTAGTCTATTAAATAACAATCGAAAAACAGTAATACAACTATCTCTATACAAAGAATTTAATATAAGCTAATTATAAACTAGAATAAAAATAGCTACAATAACAATATTATATTAAGCAATAATTTTTATAGAAATGCAATAATTTTGTCTTTTGTAAAAAATTGCTTAAAATAGCAATAATATTAATTGGAACTAATTATAGAATAGAACAGAAAATACAACAATTATAAGAGCAATAACAATTAAAAAAATAATAATAATAGAATAAGTATACTTATTTATACAACTATTGTGTAAAGACTAATTAAAGATATATAGAAATATAAAGTTAATATTAATATAAATAAATATAGTACAAACAATTAAATCAAACTCTAAGTTAATATTCTAATATAGTTAGATTAACAACTATATTAATAGCAACAATAATTTCGAATTTAATTATAAAAATAATAAAAACTTGCAATATTTAAATAGAGTAAATACTTAAAGTGATATTTAACTATAAATAACTAACAAAAAATTAATTGCAAATCAAATTGTTAATATACAAAAAAAAAAAAAAAAACCTATCTCTCTTAAAATATTATTAGAAATATATTAATACTTTAAAAACTTTTAATTAAAACAATTAAACAAAAGTAAATAAAAATAATATCGAAAATTATATTAATATCGAAAAAGATATAGCTTCAGATATAAGTTTATTAATATCTAGTTTTTTTTAATTAAATTTAAACTAATTATTGCTTATAATACTAAAAGAATTATTTCGAAAATAAACAATTCTTTAGATATAAAAAGTAAATAATCTAATATATTAAACAAAATAACAAATTAATTAAGATTATAATATCGAAAAAAAATTAAATTAGATTTTAATACAGACTATCTATTAAGAAAAAGTAAAACTTAATATACTATATTAACAAACAATATAATAAAGACAATATAAATATTAGTACAATTTCTAAGATTATATATAATGCAAATAAATATATTAAATTAATACAACAATTAAATTGTTATATCTTATAAATAAAAATTAAGATTAACAATAAAATTATTATTATTATAATAGTATATAAAAATAATTGCAAAGAAGCAATAGAACTTAATTAATTAATTAATTAAATTATAATTATAATTTTTTATTATATTATAAGCTATTAATATATTTACAATATTAGCAGAATTAATAATATTAAACTACAAATATTTTTTTAATATTTGTATCTTAAAATTGTTCTAATAGTATTATATAATTTATAATATTTTAGAATTCTTTTAATATATAATATATTTTTGACGCTTAAAATTGTAAAATAACAAATAAACAAACAATATTTATATAAATTGTAGAATTAATATAAATAAAAAGTTTATTTTAACAAACAAGTATTGCAATTGCAATTAATATTAGTAAAAACAACAAATTAATTATAAAATTCGACGCAATATATATACTTTGTATATAACAAATATAAGATTGAGTCTTTCTACAAAAGTACAAATTTGTTAATTAAGCAAGATTTTTTGCAAAATATTTAGAAAATATTGTTTAGAAGTTTTAAGTACTTAAATAATTGCAAACGTCAAATTTAAAGCACAGTAACTCTTAAGTACTTAGTCTTGCTAGTCTTCTTAGAGCAGCTTAGAGTCTTAGAAAAAAATTGTGGATATTGTTTATCGAATATAGCAAATATAGTTGTTTGTCTTATTTGTTCGTCGAATATAGCAAATATAATAGTAGATTTGTTTTAAAGATATAGAACTTAAATTATTGATACAGTTTAGATAAGCTTGTAACAAAAAGATATAGAATTAATATAAGATTAAAAGTTATAAAATATTGTATATATTTTAATGTAAGAGCAAAACTTGTATAGAAGAACTGATCTATACTTTCTTTTAGAGAGTAAATCTTTTGTTATACAATTAATAGACAATATCGAAACTTATAATATTCTTGAATATATTCTAGATTAAGAGAAGTCGAGACTCAAGAATAGAATATAAGAAGTTTTGTAATCTTTGCAAGACTATATATATTTGCTAACTAGTTGTTTAACAAAGTATATTAAATTGAAGATAATATATCTTGCTTATATCTAAAGTTGCTTGCTAAGTTATATTAATAATAGTAGATTTAATAGATAATCTTAACGTATTTGCAATAAACAAGAGAAGCTATATTAAGTACAATATAGTAAAATATATAATTCTTTTTCTCTTGTTGCAACTTTTCGACTTCTTTATAGTATTTGTTGCAATTTAGATTAATATTAAAAGTTTTGTAAACAAGATAATTAGAAATAATACAATACTCTTAATAATAGCAATAAGAGATATTCTTAGACTTGTAATATCTACAATCTAGATAATTATTTAGCTTGCTAGCGTAACGTAACTATATGTCTTTCGCGAATTAAACTATAATATAAGCAAAAGTATTGTGCTATATAGATTTCTATATTGTAGTCGACAAGATATTAAGATTTTAGTAGAATTACAATATAAATTTTGGTTTTTCGCGGAATTAAATTAAAATCTCTTTTATTTGTTTAATTAGTATTCTAATTAGATAACATCTAAAGTCTTTAATATAATTATATAGTTAATATCTCTTTCTATTTCTATTTTGTTGTTAATAGTCTCTTTAATCTCTTGTTATTGTTGTTGCTATAAACAAGTCTATTAGAACAAAAAAGCTTTTTTAGAAGATTACTATTATTGTCTTTAATAATTTCTTGTTATTTGCAAAATCTAAAGTTACTAAATTAAAATTTAAAATTAAAAAATAATTAATAGCAAGTTTCTTTGCTTTTGCGAAGAAATTTGCAAGCAAAATCTCTTTTATTAATATTAATATTTATTAGATATTCTTCGATTCTAATATAGATTTTAATGTTGCAAATAATAATAAATTTAATAGTAATAAAAATATAAACAATAAGATATCTATTAATATTGCAACTATAATAAAGATCTCTTTAAAGTAAAAAAATCAAATAATTGCTAGCAAGATTGTTAATTATCGCAAATATTGTCTTTCAAATAAGAGATTTAAAACTAGATAAAAAGCAAAAAAAAAGAAGAAAAAAAGAAGTAGTTGCTTGCTCTAAAAAATTATATATTAATCTATATTGTTGTTTTCGACAATTATATTCTTTTCAAATAAGATTATAAACTAATTATTGTTTAAAATATTAATAGTTAATTCTATACAATAGTTTAGATTTATATATAAGATAAAGCAAAGTGATATATTAAAAACAATAAAATTCTATACTATAAACTAGAATTAAAAACAATAATTATCTAAAAAGTTTAAAAGTTTAATTAAAGATTAGTTTTAAAGTTTAGAAACAATATATATTAATTGTTTAATATAGTTTTGTATATTAAAAAATACTTTTATTTGCAATCTAAAAAACAAGAAATAGTAACATATATTTTGTTTTTATATAATAGAATTAAATCAAGTATACGTTTATTGTATTTCAAAAATTCTTTCTCTTTAAAAAAATTAATTTTTGCAACAATAATTAAGATAAAGACTATAAAAAACAAAATAACTTGCAAAATAAAAATTGTTAATCTAATTAAAACTAACAAGATTGCAATAGCAAGAAAGATTATAGAATTATATAAACATAAAAATTGTAAATATATAAATATATAAATAAAAGCAAAAAAAATACTATTTAATTAGCAATAAATACTTTAAACTCGATTTAAAGAATATATAATTAAAAATATATACTTATTAAACTCTCTAACTATATTAAATATTAATACAAGATAATTAAATTTAATAGTAATTTTTTTAACAAAAAAGATATATTAAAAGCAAAAAAATATATTTTTTTTTAAATTTCTACTTCTACTTCTATTTTAATATCTATTCTATTAATAAGTTCTATATTAGATTTTATAAAAATAATATTTAGTTTTTGTTTTATAGATATAATAGAGAATTGCAAACGCAAATAAGAGACTAGAAATTACAAATATAAAAAACTAATTAATTAGAATTTAATATTAAATAAAAATATATTAAAAAATATTATTGCAAATAACAAATAACTAGTAATATAAATACTAAGTATTTTTGCAATAGATCTAGAACTTATATATATTTATTAAATATAAATTACTATTTTTTTACTATTTTTTTAAGCAATTTTGTTAGAATACTTTTTAATAAATTTATTATAGTAAACTTTGTTAAATAAATTGTTTGCAAAAAATATTTTGTTTTTAAAAATATTTTTTGTAATATATTACTAAAAGCAAACAATATTTTAAATAAACAAATATTTTTATTATATATAATTTAGAGTTAGAAAACAAATACTAAATAATAGTTATTAATTAATATATTATTCGAAATCGATATTACTTTTATTTGCAAAATTAAATTCTATAAAAAGTATTTAAAAATTAAGTAATTTAATAAGAAAACAATTAATATAAGCTTTAATAATATAATACAAAATATAAATAACAAGTTAAATTTTTTATTCTTCTCTCTATATTATTGTCTATTTTTTTGAGATATCTATATTAACAATTGTCGACAAAAAAAAATTTTTTTTGTTAATATTATTTAAAGAAAGATTTTCAATAGTAATATTATAACTTAAAAATATTTATTATTGCTAATAATATTGCAAATTAATAAAGTTTAATTGTTTAAAATTTAGTATTATAAATACTAAATCTTAAATTAATATTAATACAATTTTCGACAAAACTATACAGAAATTTTGAACTTTTTCTCTAAATATATATATATTAATTTTTAACTATTGTTGTTTTAGAATTTTAATTTTTATATATTTGTCTATTAATAGAGTTAAGAGAATTTACAAATAATTAAATTATAAACTTTAAAAACTATATAAATAATTAAAAAAGTATTAGATATACTATATTGCAATTATTTTTAAAAAATCTTATAAACAAAATTCTAATAAATTCTTTTTTTATAACGCAAATATAGATACAAATATTAATTATTTTTTTATAATAGATTTTCTTTTTTACAATTAATAAAAACAAAACTTAAAATAGTATATTAAAATATAAAGATACAAATAAAAACAAAAATTTAAATAATAATTTGTTTAAATATATAAAGAAAAAGAAATTAATATAGAATATATAAGAATAACTAGAAATTTAAAAAATAACAAATTACAAAATCTTTGTTTAGATATCTAGTTATATATATTATTGCAATATAGATAATTTATTTCTAATACTCTAAAAAATCTATTAGAATTATATTTTTGTTTTTGTATTAAAATAGTTTTTTGCAAAAATTTCTTAAATATCTTATAGTTCTTTATATATTGTTTATAATATTTTATATATCTTTTAAGTATTATAAAGAAAATTTCGATAAAATTAAAATTGCAAAAATATAAAAAAAGAAATATCAATATAATATTAATACTATTATATATTTCTTAAAATTTCTTATTTTTGTAAATAAAGATATTATTTAAACAAAATACTAAATTAATTTTTTTATTAATTGTTAATATAGTAAATAAAAGAATATAAATACAAACAAAATTGTTAAAAATTGTTTATATAATTAATTTATAATAAATAATTTAAATAATATATTTTTTAAATTATAAATATCGATAATATTAACTATCTCTTTAATTGTTTAAATATTGTATATATTTTTTTTTTGCAATTTTGCAATAACTATTTATATTTTCTATTTATTAGTTCTTTTGTAGATAGCAAATTTATTTAGAAATATTAATTAATATATTTTTTATTTATATAATTGTATTTGTTAGATATTATACTTTATCTAATTTTTTTGCAAAATATAATAGAAAATCTAAAGTATTTATTAGTATACAATTATTAAAGCTTTTGTATATTAACTTTTTTATATATTTATCTTTTTTTTTCAAAGTATTTTTGCGACAATTTAAATATTGACAATAATATTAAATTTGTTACACAAATAAAGATATATTTTGTTAAAATAAACAATAGAGTAAAAATTAATATATTTGAGAAAACTATTCTTTATTGTCTTATTAATTAATCTAGCAAAATCTCTTTAATATTAAGAAATAACAACAAAAATATACAACTTAATATTATATCTTATTTTGCGTACTTAACGCTTAAATATATTCTCTAGATACAATATTTAAGCAATATTTTTATCGATTCTAATACAATCGACTATTGCAATTCTTTGATTGTCAATTAGAGCAAACGCTATAATACAAAGAGAGTTACAAAATATATAGATTGCACAGTTATACTAAAGACTTTAGATACTATCTAATAAAATACTAATTAAATAGATAGAAGAGATTTTAATTAGACTGATTGCGTCGGGTCGAGTTATCGAGTTTGGATCGAGTACTCGATTCGAATCGAATCGAGTCAATTTCAAAAGTTAAAATCGAATTGTCGATTCGATTCCTAATATTGAAATCGACAATTCGATTCGATTTCTAGAGTTGAAATCGAAACTCGATTCGAAAAAATCGATTCGAATTGTCAAGACTATTATTTTTAGTAAATTTTATTATTTTTAGTAATAATTTAATAGAAATAATTAATCTATTTAGTTTAATTAATAAATATAGTAGATTGTTCTTATATTATGCATTACTATTGTGCATTATCTAGAAAATAATAATAAAAAAACTAATTTTATACTATTTTTAGAATTCTTGCAATTCTTGGCGATTCGATTCGATTCCTAATATTGGAATTGAGAATCGAGTCGAGTCGAGTCGATTCGACTCCAAAAAGATAGAAACCGACTCGGATTTCGGTTCGATTCCTAATGTTGGAATCGTCGGGTCGGGTCGGTTCCAATAGTTGAAATCGAAATCCGACCCGACGGTCAGTCTAGTTTTAATTCAATTGCGCGAAAAACCATAATTTGTGTAATAACCCCACCAAAACCTTGGCACCTTGCCGGCTGCGGCATAGAAACCTGCATGGCACGATAATCGTGTGATTCGAATATTGTAAGAGCTTTCGAGCTAACGTTTGAAGTAATAGTTGCGCTATAGTTTGCACACCTTGAAGGCTCAAAGGTTTTGTTGAACTCCAATCTCTTGGGCAAAGCACGCAGGTATCTTCGTGACCAAATCCTGCTCCTCCCCATCGAGCAAGGAGCATGGCAAGATCTTTGTCAAACTTCTTCTTTGCGTCGTAGGTAAGCCAAAGATGGCCTCGCTCTTGACTTGGCGTTCTCTTCGAAAGCTTGATCTCATAGATGGGCAAAGGCGACAATTGTCGAGCGCGATTAATACGGTCAAACGAGACTAGAGATCGTTGTCGTTTCTTTGCTAAATTCGCATCTTTTGCGATAATGTCTTGTGGGTCAATTGAGAGATTAGAGGATGAAGAACTGCTAGCTGAGCCGGAGTAGGGTATCTCAATACCGTTGGCGCTCCTTGAAACGGGGAAGTGATCCGATCCTGATGGACTGCTAGTCAGACTAGAATAGGTAATGCTAAACCTATGTCCGCTTCTTTGAACAACGGAGAGGTCCGAGTTTGACGAACTGCCGGTCGAATCTGAATAGGGGATGTCAAGGCCGCTGGCGCTCCCTGGACTGATCGAGAGCTCCGACCCTGACGGACTGCCAGTCAAACCAGAATGAAGCATGTCAATGCCGTTGATGTTTTCCAGGATGCTGGAATGAGCCCACCCTGACGGACTGCTGGTCGGACCTGAATAGGGGATGCCAATGCCGTCGATGTTTCCTTGAATGCCGGAAATGTCCCACCCTGACGGACTGCTAGTCGGATCTGAAGAGGGGATGCCAAGGTCGTTGGCGCTTGCTGGATTGATGAAGAGATCTGGCTGTGACAGACTGCTACTTAGACCAGAAAAGGGGATTTCAAGGCCGTTGGCGCTCCCTTGAATAATGGAGGGATCTGATCCTGGCGGACTGCCATTCGTATCAGGACGGGAAATGGCTGGAGAATTGATCTCCTCGTCAAAGTGGAACCAGGGGCTCTCGTCGATGAAGACGCTGGAATTTTGAAGGGCGTTATCCACAACCTGGGTCTGGCTCTTCGTGCTGATACCAGCCTGAGCATAGGCGCCATTGAAACGGAATGTCTCATGCTGTAGAGACATTTTTTGCATTGGGCCTCGTTCGACGCTGAATGGCATTCCACTTGCCGTAATTGTGTCGTTCGAGAAAGCGGCTCCTTCGCTGAACGAACTCGTATCCATAAGCATGTTGTTGGCCAACACGGCGTCATTGAAGCAAGGGAACTCTTCACTTAGAGGCATCGTGTACTCGATTGGGTCCCAAACATCAGCGGGCAGGTCGTTTGCTGTGAATATCCCAGGAGAGAGAGGATTTCCTGCATTCGATGGCATTGTGCACTCGAAAGGGTTGCCAAGAATTATCGGCATACTGTTTGCTGGTACGTGGACAGGCTCTGGATCCGGGTCTTGTCGAAGCGAGGACTATGCATGCGAAGGTGACTGCGTACGTACATACATGACTGTGGTTAATCTATGTACTGCGGCTCTATGACGTTGGAGGTTGTATTTTCGTGGGAACTCTTTCCCGCAATCCTCGCATTTGTATGGCTTTTGCCCTTCCATTCTCGAGGGCTTCGAAGTGTATGGGCGTGTATGCAATCACAAGACAGTGTAGGTAAACTTCAACAACGTCCGATTCTTCGTCAATCAGATTTGATGTTCGTGGCGCTTGGTCTGATAATCAGATAATTGATATACCAGAACTACATGGGCGCGACGACTTTGTGTTTATCTACGATCTCTACCATGTCTGAGATAAAACGGCTGGCACCCGCGTACCTTCTCAATTACACTACTATTCATCTTTCATACTTGCTCTTCCCAACCGTTTTGGGTATAGTTCTACAGCATACCTGAGTAGCTAATGCAGTTTCAATCAGGTTCGGGGCATCTTATCCTTGCGAACGCTCACACCAACACCCTAGAACCCCTGTTCGGCGTGTTTATGTCCGACTGGGATATGCATTGCCTGTGCAGAATAGCTCGGGACTGCAGTCTAATCACTCCCACGAGCTTCAACTCCAGTTGTCAAAGAGTACGTACAAAGAGGATGCATGCAACGAGGCGTGCGGCTCCAGACGATCCCTAGAATCGTTCTAGAACTATGCAAGAATCATGCAGGAACCAGGCAGAACGATCGAACCCAGAGATAAGTTGTGCCTTAGAAAATAAGACGGACAAAGAGAGTTGCGGACCAGCAAACAAATTCTTTCTCATGCAAGGTTACTACTTGAATATCACAGATCTTGGCCCGAATACTCTCTCTAGTCCAAATTCATATAGCACTGGTTGAAGCGCCCACATGTTCAACCTGCAACTGTATCTTTCTACACGATTGTGTGCCAGCTAGTATAGCAGTACAAGCCGCAACCCAACTGCTCATAGCCAACTTCCTTCCTAGTACGACTCTGACGCGAAGATCCTCATCACGGCCTCCTCCACAGTTCACAACCTGCTTGTGCCTGCTCCCAAGTAAACAATCTTGAGATCTACACTTCGTGCATTCACTGACCTTTTCTTCAAAGCCCAGAACTTGGCTATCCCGACTGCTACTCAAACCCTGCTCAAATCAGCTTCCCAACCTTCCTAGCTGAACCCATTCGATCACAAGTCCATCACCTCGGACACTGCTGGCTCAATGCATCCAGATCAATTCCTAGAGCTTGGCGACGAAACTAGCGCCTATTAATTCTCCCGTTTCCTCTCTATCGCTCCCACACCGTACGATGAAGAAGAGATTGAATTCGATCCGGACCAACGAAACACCGCTAGCACAATAAAATCTGTCCAACGCCAAGACCTTGACGGAAGAATCAATGCCTATCATTCCTCTCGCTTCAACTCCATCGCTTCCACAGAATCCGATAGGGAGGAACGAGAATCCGACCACAACGAGTGGGAAGAGCTGGAGAGCTATAATGTCGCCTTGGATCTGAATCGCAGTTTTCTTCGAGGCGAACGTCATCGGACTATCTATCATGAAGGCCCGCCCAATGATGAAACGAGAGTCATGATCTCGGGCCTACTTCGTCTTCATGATTATGGCATGTTGGCCCATGGTTCGAAACCAAATGATGGCGAACCGCCCGTTAGCGTCGCTACTTGGTGGATTCAGACTGGGCAGCGATCGTACGTCGAATTCTTAATTCCCAGAGGAGATCGTATTACGAGAGAAAATGTCAACTTGTTCTGTCGTCTTCTTGTGCAGCATCCGAAGATCGTCACACTCATCGACCACAATTGTGAAGGCCTCGAACCCGAGATGCCCGAGTCCTACGCACTTACTAGAGAGCGAGTTGCTTTGACACACGAAGCGGTCTACATGGAATCTTGGAAGGATATAAAGTGGTTGAGGCTCAATCAGCACGACATTATGCGTCAGTATGGCATGGACGTTTGGGAGAAGTGCCTTGGCATTACGGTAGTCGCAAAGTGCTGGATCGAGCAAGTTGACTTACTGCAACTGATTGAGGGAACGGCGATGGCAGCGGGCATCGAGCGCCTTTATGCGGAGGCGGAGTAGAGAGCCTGGCCCGTTTTATTGCATGCTTTATCTGCTGTATGAAGTCTTGCATCTAGAACATCTCGGGTTGTTGTTTGATGTTTCTAGAGGTCGATTTCTGTTCAGAGATAGACCAATGATGTTATGACAATCCTATCTCAACAACCACTTCCTGATCTTTATTGATATTGTTGAGGTCTCACAACAATGCACCGCCGGCAGGAGTTCGCCTGGCCAGCTTCTACAACGAAGGAGAGGAAGACGCGTCAAGAGCGCCGTATAGTCTTGGCAATCCGAAATTATATTACATGCCCTCGACGTCTACTACAACTTCCCATCCACCCACGAAGCATAGTGCCTCCCCTGACGTACCATTAAAAGCCCATTCCTCTGTATCAATTTTAGGTGCCGTGACCTTGTGTAAGAGTGACGCGGACAGTCTTCACCACTCTCCGAGCCTTTTGATCCCTGACAGCATTCGCTGCATTTGGCGGCTTCCTGTGCCACATGTGCGCGTCTTTGTGTCCTCATCGATTGTTTCGCATCATTGAGCCTCATGACTGCATCCGTAATCTGTTCTATTTGCATCTTGAGACCGACTGATGTTCGGAGTCGTGGGTTTTTGAGCTTGTCTCGAGTCACAACCACAAGTCGATTTATGTCATTAAGACGAGACGTCACGTTGCCAACAGTGAGGTACGCGGCCGTACGAACGGTATTGAAGTCTTCCAGGAACTTGATTTTGGCCTCGAAGTCCTCGATTTGTGTATCAGAACGACGGAACCACCACTTGTTCTTTTCGTTACGCAATTTATCCTTGAGGTCTTTCACCTCCTTGGTCGTCAAGAAATGGATGTGCCGGAGATCTCCATCAAGGTTTTCAAAGGAAGCGGTAAGAATTTTGCCACGAGCCTCCAAAATGTTTAGCTTGTTGGCAAAGGTGTCGAATGATTCTACCCAGACGAGACGATGTGGTTCGAGAGCATCACGACTGGAGCTTCCAATCACGCCCAGCCATATATTCCGAAGTGGGAGGACAAATGTAATCCCTATCCACGTATTCGAGACCCAAGAATTGGATAGGCGCCCCAGTTCTTCTGACGCAAGCCTCGTCTCGTAATAAATTTCGTCCACCAGAACGAACGAGTCGTGCGTGAAGTCTTGGAGATCGATGCCGGCATTGCGGGCCTCGTCCAGAAAGATCTCGACTTCGTTGGCAAGTTCCAGCCTGCAAGAGAAGTCACTGTGCAGGATCAACGGGGCGAAGGAAGTCAACTCAGTATGCAGAGCCTCGAAAGCATAAGGTAGAGCTAATGCGGCCTCCCCTTCCTTCGCATCATCGGCGCAGCTTTTGGGAACATCGAACGCCTCTTTCATGTCCCACATTTCGTCCACTGAACAAAATACAAGGAGTCGCGAAAAGCCCGGCACTTCACATACAGGGTTTGCGGACGAAGTGCTACAAAGGGTGCAATGGGTACTGACCCATTCAATACGACAGACGCAACAGATGGCGAAGAGCAGAATCACGAGTATTCTCAAGGGAGTCCTAAAAACGGTGGCAAAGCTGAGTCCCATCCAGCCAACGCATCGGCAGCAATAGGTGACATATTCCGAGTATGTTTGGCACTCGCTCAAAGTAGCGAAAGAGAAAGAAGCGTCGACAGGGTTCGTCCGTGAGAGGCCATTCACTACAGGTAAAGGTGCAGGTGCATTGTTTATTGTGAAGTTGATCGAATTGGGTGCCGACGTGTAAGAGGAGGTGGAGGCTGTATCTTCCACTTGCTGAGGCCTTCGTTGATGTAGAAAGACTGACGGGGACAGTTGCGATTGAAGTAGGGCCCCTGATGTTCGAGAGACTGGAACGACAGACGACGACGATGCTACCACGGTGCCAGTTGTGTCCACATCCTCTGTGAATTGGACGTCCCCAAAATCTGCATTCGGCGGAGAATGCTTGCCCCTGTCGAACCTATCAGAGGCCGCAGAGGCATCTGAAATTGAACGCTTCGCATAAGAATCTTCCTCAAGCTCCTCAACAATGTTGTCGTCCCCCTTGACCTTGGTCGTAGCTTTCACATCCGTTACCAAGTCTGTAGGTTCTCGGGCTTTGATATAGTCCACGCTTCTCCGCTGGAGGCGGTCTGGGACCTTCACCAGCTCCCGTACGCTCTGTGCTCTAGTCCGACGAGGATTTGATCGCCTGGAATACTCATCTTTGGACCTGTCGAGCTCTTTTTTATCCGTTCCTGGCTCTACCGAGTCTGCAGGCTCTCGAGCTTTGGTATGGTCCACGCTTCTGCGCTGAAGGCGGTCTTGAGTCTTTACCAGCTCCTGTACGCTCTCTGCTCTAGTCCGATTAGATTTTGGTCGCCTAGCTGGTTCCTCTTTGTATCTGTCGAGCTCTTCATCCAGCCCGTCATCCGCAAATCTGAATGTTGCCACAGTTCCATTGTTGTGCTTGCCTTCCCAAGTCAAGGGCATGATTGATGAGTCTTTCACTTCGTAGCCTCGACTACGTCTTCCCGAACCAGACGATTTGTCGATGGAGCCATCGGCGTTGACGTCACCGGGGTACGCCCCAGAAAAGACATTGAGGTGGACGCCCTCCTGGAGAAGAAAATCGAGGACGTGGTCTTCTAGGTTCACGCAAGTGGGGAAGCCGTGAATGCCTTTCTCATCGAAAGGTCTGCCGCGTTGAAATTGCGTGGGAAGAGTATCCAATTCGAATAGACGCCAAGTCTCCGGATGCTGGGGGTAACCGTGGCCATCCCCACGGGACCAGCGTCGTATAGGTCGACTGTTTTCCTGCCTCCGTTGAGCTCGCTGCCTGATGTTGTCTCTTTCCTCTGTTGGACAGCTAAGAATGCTCGGGGTATCAGGATCTTCCATCGTTGTAGATTAGTAAAGCACAGTCGCGACCGAAGTCATGGTTCGAGAGAATGGCAAAGGTGTAGGCTGCCTACTAAAAGAAGCTGGACCAATCTTTCGCCAATCTCGACTATTCTCCCCTCTGCGGGTACGTGCAAGAGTCTTCCCTTCAGCCATTTCAGCCACATTCCAGAACATGTCTAGTTTTGTGAAACACCATAGTACGCCATAGAGCGAGCACCCAAAGCACCGTACGACAAGAACAAGTTACAAGTCCCCCTACATATTCGTGCGTGAGTGATCTTACAAGCACGCGAAGCAGGCCGAGTGAAGTGTGAACAAGTCGGTCACACTATCGTCTTTCAACAAGCGTACGGACAACAAGGCATTCGCGTCCACAGGTAATCTGTGGCACCATTGTAGTCGGGACACCATCGGTATGAGCCGCGTGCCTTTGGACTCGTAGTACACGAATGACTTCAGCTGTCTCATACTCCTTGTGGATTAGGATGGCCCTACCGGCACGACTCTCTTCATGTAAAAACTTGTTTGGTGCCGAGAGCCGCAGATCTGCATGCAGGTGCTACGGGATAGCCTCAAAGACGTATGCTGGTTTTTAGGCTTGGGTTGGGATGTTTAACTACCGATGACGAGCCTGGACGAGAAATTCCATACACTACTGGTGCATCAGGAACGCAAGGCTTGCGAGCACCGAGTTCGGGCCGTTCGAAATCTGTCCATGTGGTCGATCTGTGGCGGCTTCTTGCCCTGTCCGCCCACGTGAACCACTCAGTGTCCTCATCCCAGGATCCAGATGCTCATGGATCGGGCCCTCTAGATGCGGGTCTAGCTCATGGCGCATGTAGGTGCAATTTCCAAACCGGGATGCAAAACCTGTCCCAGACCCAAGGCTTCAAAGAGACCACCTGAAACACGGCGATCTTGGCCCCCAGCGTTCTCTTCGTGTCTATGCCAAATATTCCAGTCTGTCTTGGCCTACGGTTCCGATGGAGTCCAAGTCCCGATACCCGGCATCAAACCCGATCAGGGGGTCAATCGACGTGCCGTTCGACATCTTGCTGGTGTACCAGATCGACCTGCTCTCGGGACCACATGACATCGACCCTGGATGTGATTATCGCTGTGGTCCGGTTTGTGACCGAGAGGGAGACTCAGCTTCGCTTTGCACGTACCTCATCGCCACCAACCCCTCCTTACCTTCCAATGGTCGAAGCCACCTCGTCGATCACCCCTAAGTTGATACGCACCTACACGTCGGAGAGAATGTATCATGCAGAAGACAGGCAACAGAATGTGGATGAGTCTGCAATTTGCGATTCAAAACCTGTCTACTGCTAGATCTATAGCTCAGAGAAATTGTCTTGAATGCCTGCCAACGTAGCAATTTCCACGATTACGGCTAGTAGCTCGAAATCTGGGTCCCATGATGTCGTTGTAATCTCAATGTCGAGAGGTTGCACTAGCTCCACGACTCGAGGCAGAAATTCCTTTGTATTCGCTTCGTGTGTTTCGTGCGCTATCGCCGAACATGACACCCACGGCGTTGAAGATAAGCCTTCCAGCGTTGAGTGCTCTCGCTCTAAAGTTTTATCTTCATCCTCGATTAGTGGATTACTGTGCTTGAACGAGCTGCAAAGTTCATCATCGATCTTCACAACAAGAGCTGGATGTTCGGCCAGTAGGAAGCAAAATCGTTCAAGACAACCAATTGGAATGCTTCCGTCCGTAGGAGCTAGGAAGGCGACGTATGGTCGTTGTTTAATCTCGTTCCAGGATCCGAGACCGCGGTCAAGGCGCGGCAATAATTGGTCCCAATCCTTCAAGAGGCCAGCAAGATCTTGAGTAGCCCGATCTCTACTGGTGTGATTGTTATCACTGGTATAATCAACGACATCTGCAATGGAAGTCTATGTTTTGTACTGGTCAACATAGAGTGTCCACATCGAAGGGATTGAACTTACGTTCAGTCCAGCAACCCTACTTTTCGCCTCCTCTAGCTTGGCTGTTACCAGTGTGATTGCGCCCATTTGCCCTCGACAAGAGGTTGGCTCGATTACATGGTCTCCCACCTCCTCCAATTTCGAAGCACCATGAAGATCCCCTTCCAGATGCTCGACTCGACGGTTAAAGCTCGCTAATCGGTCCGTGAAACCAAGAATGGCTCGGAGCTCAGAGCGGCGTTCTGCGGTATCAACAGTGAAAAATGGCTTGTTATGTTCACTGGGCTGACTTCCCATGGTAAGTAAGCCAAAATCGTGAAGCCGATGTAAGTTTTCGAGAAGGCCGAATGTTTCGGTATTAAGCGGTCCATGATAAGGAGTACAACTATGACGACCACGGAGGAAGTCTCGGTTGAGTTGAATTGGTGCAGGATAGTCCTTGCATGTCTCCCACAATAGCATGACTTCCGCCCAGCTCAGCTGCTGAATGTGCTGTCCCACGTCATTAGACGCCATTCCAGGTGGACCGCTGTTCTTCACGAACATGTAGTCCGATTCGAGAAGGTGGAAGGGAAAGATTACAACTTGCGACACAGGACAACAAATAGGCAAACAGATGTACCTAACCGCGTTTGCGTAGCAATGTCCATCCACCCCCCTGATTCCCCAGATGTTGGAAAGCGATTTCTCCGAAAGGCATCCTTAAACCACGTTAACCTCACGGTGTAATCTGCGGTCCTTCCGATTGATGCAGTAGTAGCTACGTTCTCGGAGCCCGTGTTCCTCGAGAGATTATGTTCAAACCCATTCGAGCTCTTTCACAAGCTCGAGTCTTATACACCTTGCATTCATTTCCTGGTGCCCTCGTTCTCATCACAAACCTGGAATGTGGACACTGGGCTTGTATCAACTCGCCGACTCCTGCGTGCGTATACTGAAGAGAGTATTTGATCTCATCCCATTGAGATATCGCCAAGGAGACACCTCGAGAAAACTATGACAATCCTTGGAATGATTCTAGTATACTTGAAGCGCCAGAAGAAGTAAAGTCAAAAACACAAAGAATAAGCTGTCTACAAAATTGCAATACTGCCATTTCTACCATGATGCAGTCATTTCTGCGACCAATCAATGTTGAACGCATTAAGCGTGGTTGATCCTGATCCTGTCCAAGCGGTTCATTCTGGCGCGAGCATGTGCGCACTTCTCGCAGGCAAGGTGATATTGGGCCAATACCTCCTCTTCAAGCCTCATTGCATCCAGAAATGCATCGTAGGCGATATTGAAATCACGGTCCATTCGGAGTCTCACGTCACTGCGTTCGAGTGATTCGTCCGGGCTCGGGTAACACAGAGGCTAGGATGGTAATAGAGGTTAAATGGGTGCAAATTAAGATCTTAACGCGGCAGAGCTTGACTGAGTATGACTTACCAGATGAGGGCTACTGCCTCCAGGGTACTCCTGAACAATTCTGGCGTCAGAGGTTGCTGTGTCCAATTCTGCAACTGGTTCGTCCTGGTCGGTTTCAACGGTCGCCGCGGGAGCTGGAGTGGCGGAAGGGTCTGTCTGATCCATTCGCGCGATCGACCATGTTGCTCGCCTCTCTCGAAGCCTGTCGGACACAATGTTTGCACCCGATGAAGGAGCGGTCATTGGAGGGGACGTTACTGTTGGTGGGGCGTAGCTATGGGGGAAATGAGCAGTCGCGGAAGCCTGTTGAGAATCTAAAGCTGTTTGCGAGAGGCCTGGGGATGAGGCTGTCTGTGAAATGACCCCTGTTTGTGAGGGAACGGCCGCCTGAGAAGGATAGGTCGGCTGGTGTTGGAAGCGTGGCTGCGAGATGGTCGGGGCCTGAGGCCGCTCACGCGTTCTGTTGGTGATAGACGTTTGGTGTGGGGGAGTGAATAGGGGAGCCGGAATAAGCTGTTGCGGCCTTGTCAATTGTGCCGACGAGGCATTTAGCAGCGGGCTAGGAGTAGTCTGGCGTAGGCCCGTCGTTCGTACTTGAGGGAATATTGGTGAGACTGCCGCTGGAGCGAGGACAGGTTGATTGAGGTCAACCCGCAAGGGTGTCGCCGCCTGTAAGAGAGTTCCCATTCGACGAAGGCTCGGATAAAGGAATGTTCCCGGAGTAATGATGGCAGCGGGCAAGGAAGTAGCCCTTTGCGTAGAAGTTGGCGGTCGATCGAGGACGGCACCAAGGGGAAACGCGTCTGGTTGGAATGCAGCCGGGGTACTGCCAGACATTTCGGGCTGCGAGGCTTCTGATAATTTCGTAGATCTAGATGAACAAAGCAAGTGTTTAGCAGCCACGCCTCTGCGAAACAGTGTCCAATGGCGTACCTGTTGAGGCCCCTCTCGACCAGAATCACCTGAGCAATTAAGTCGGCCTTGAGGCCAGCGGGTCGCACGCCGAAGTTGAGAAGAATTTCTTGAAGATCGGGACGCCGAAGGTTCCCAAGCTCTACGGCTCTCGGCTCCAGAACACTGAGTGGAACGTCGAGAGGAGTGATCGTAATAAGATTCGCAATCAGCAAGCGGGCTACCAAAGCTGGCTTCATCCCAGAGGGATCTCGCATGCGAGAGATAAGTTCAGCCTCGAGCTCTCCTACTCGCATTTTTGTATAATCCTTCATTTTGACTTGTTCCATGACTGGAAGGTAAAGCGACTAGCCCCGGAGGACGTGCTGCACTAAAGGATGATTCGAGCGCTTTCGATAGCTTAAGATAGTAGCAAGCTTGTCAGCGTCAATGCTGAGAATGATAATGAAGGGGATTGACCGCGTTCTTTGGACATTTTACGTCGCCATACCGACGCTATATATTCACAGCACTACATAGTGCCAGACCTAAAACTTTTCATGATGTCCCATGAGCGCCTGAGCTTCATGCAAGAACGAGACGAATGAACCCGGCGAAGCGGAGCTGTCGCATCAATGGGTGTCTGCGAGTGCAGATTTATCGCCCTCCCAGTTGATGATGAAGACATCCTCAGAGCATGTGCATTTCCTTGATGTCGATATGAGCAGGGAGAAGAACACTGCGCCTGGTTTCTTGCCATGTTAGAATGTGATGAAGATAATGTGCAAGATAGGTATTGGCCATCTCCATGAGGTTAGACTCAGAGCGAAGTCTCCGTTCCATTCAGTGCAGGAAATCTGCTGCGGTAGGAGAGTCTCTTGTGCTCTTAGTTGCAGAATCCAGCTCTGACATTGCAAGGCCATGACTATGAGTGCAGAGACTTCTAGTGCGGCCGAGGCCCGAACCTGAAGCACCTCTCTGCGAGAATTGGGACAGAACCGGAAAAAAATTTAGCTTCAACAAGTTTCGATCTTGTGTCCTCCGGGTGACATACTTACAAGTGTTGAAATATGAGCCCGGCGCGCTGAATTAGAGTCAGCATTAGCCTTCATCACAGAACTGGGAAATGCTTGTCACCTTCCGCTGCGCCATGAAGCTCTCCTACATCTCATTTGCTCGAAATGTTTTTATGTCGTCGTTTCATATGCAGTAGAGTCACCTGACGCGATTTGGGACCTAGGATGAAATGCTCTTAGGGTTAGGGTAAGACTCCGGGCAAGACGGGACATTCTATTCTTAGAGGACTAAAGGTCCATGAATGAACTGATGCACTTGATACGACACTACTTAAAGTCCCTAGACTGTTGGGTGGACGGTAAGACTAATAATTATCAAGCCTTTCGATTCTTCGTGGTGCCTGATACTGCACTAAAGTGAGATAGACAGTAATTTGTAGAACTTGATTCTTTGTTAGATTTGAGACAGTAGGGTTCCACCTCACTATGACAGTGTCCCTTCTTGGCCTCCACGACAGTGTCTGTACCTGTGGCGATGTGGACTATCTTGAAGTCCCCGATAACCGGAACGATATCGCACATCTCGACCCTGAACTCGTCAGAACACGTCTTAAACGCGTCGTACATAACCTGAACTATTGATAGGGCCGATATCCAGCTCTTGTGTTGGGGAGCCAGAACGGAGAAAGGATATGCTTGAAGACGAGGCACATCAAACTTGACTCCTATGTAGTGATTGATCCTGTTCTGCGTGAGCACTTGGTCTACTACAGCGTTTGTCGAGATTGTCCTTGAGTGTACTTACCATGCATCGGTGGTCCCCATCGCGTAGTCTATCATACCGTCCAAGGGTGTTGGCAACTAGGTTATAGGTAGCATGAACGGGGCCAGCTTCGGCGGGAAGGCTGGGAGAGAGTGCAACGTCCACGCAGGTCGATAGATTTCCATGCACCTTTGTTTGTTGAAGACTCTTAGGCGGTGGTAGTGCATTGGGTAGAGAGCGATGTACTTCGCATCTACAGGGCTTGTGAATATGATCGCCTAACACTTCTCACTCTGTGCCTCGGTGAGCTTATAGCGCCATGAGACGTTGCCCTGGTCATCGCCGATTGGTCCAGGGTTTTTGATGTCCATGGGTATGATTATACCATCTTTCAGGCCAGGCATCCTCGCATACGCCTCTTCCAAACCGGGCGTCTGGGCGAAACCGAAGACTCTGTCGGTCAGATTCCCTTCGAGAGCCATGGGACCCATGAAAAGACCACAGTTATGCTGTCCGCCCTCGAATGAACGAAGGAACCTCTTGTTAGGCTCGGCTGTTATGCACACACAAGATTCGGCGAGATATGCAACCTTTGTGAGGACTGCCAGAGTGAATCCCCTCGCCAAACTCTTACCGGCGCGCTGGTCCCCGTCGGATGTTATGATGTGGGGTTCGAGGAGTGCGCAATTAAGATGTGCTAGTTGTAGGAGTGTTGCTCAAAGCTGTGTAGTATGAGTGGTAAGACCGGAACTTTTTGAATGGCTTGTCCCTATTCGGGCTCTAGGGTAGCCCTTTGTATCAGTCAAGTCGAACAGTCTTGCAGGAAGGATCGCCGCGGTGACTCACGGATAAAAGACGGAATTTGCTTATGCTTCGACGACATCTGCACCAAAAGCTTGATCGCTTGGACACCGGTTGCCAACTTCGGTCCTCAACTACCACCTCAGGTTCCATATCGTGTATATAACCAACATACCCGTTTGCATGCATGCAGCTTCGGCGAATGGTAAGCGTTGACATGCAAAAGTCCTACTCTTGATCCACACGAGGCAATTGATGTGTTCACATACGTAAGCTCCCGGGAGTGCATGTACGAGAACTGTGATGTGCCTTATCCAAAGGTTACACGCTGAGTCAATTGCCCCCATGGAAAGGACCGCTTGGCAATTCGGGGCGTTGCAGGAGATGGGACCACCGGTTTTGTCTGATCGGCAAGTTTGGAGGGCCTAATGACATGCGAGAGCAATCGGACACCTCACTGCTTGCTGGCAAGAACAGCTCAACCAGGAGATCCATCATGGTTACAGCAACATCTAATCTGCCATGGACACTGTGCAGCCAGAACCCGATCGTAATTGCCGAGTCGGCGGAGACACCACTATCAACAATCTGTGAAGTTCATCCTTGAGCTGTTCAAGACAACGACTCCGGCTTTCCCAGAACTTCTCACCAGAAACCTTGACGTTCATCTCCTTCAAGCCTTGCTCGAATAGACATCCTCTAAACCGATCACACCCTTGAGAACGGAATCGAACTGCACAAGGGACTTGGGCTCGCCGGCAAAATACATAGCCCAAAGCCTCTTTACGATAGCCTCGGTCGTATGGAGTTGATAATCCCCAAGGATTTCGTCGTTGGTTACCGCCCATCCTCCTTTAACATCGTCCATGGAGTCTCCGCCAATGTTGAAGGTAACATGGGTGGCTCGAAGCTCGTTGTACCATTCAAGGTAAACCTTGGGTACGATCGCGATGATCGCTTTACATCCAGAGTCTTTGTCGACAAATCCGGTGAGATTGAAGGTCTTCTACAGGAAGTCAGCGTGTATCAGCGTGTAAAGACCCTGAGTGATGCGTCTTGACATACTCTCTCAACGGGATCATAAGCAAGTTCCATAGGCATCACATTCTCCTTGCTCTTGATGCCACCACCTCGAGCGTTCAGCATAGCCAGTCGATCTAGTAGTATGGTAAGAATTGATAATTCAAAGCCTCTGGGGATGCCTCGCTAGCCGCAATACATATGGGCTTGGTAGTGCCACCAGCAATCACAGCCGCCAAAGCCACCAAATGGCATGGTTTTTGGTCACTTACCTTAATGTGATGTCTCCCACCACATCGCTTGCTCTCTCGTTAACCAGACCCAGGGAACTTAAATAAGCTTCGGAAGGCGGAAGAAAGCACGCACACACAGTTTGGTGCTGTCATCGTCACGGCGGTTCTGAAAGATCTCGTTTGCCATTGGGAAGTAAAAGACCTAAGTAATAGAGCAGCGTATTAGTAACAGAGATGTACGCAACAGGAGGAGTATCTGACCTTGCCTTTCCCATTTCTACAGCAGATTTCAGTCAAAGCGAGAGCAACAAGAAGTCGATCTCGGAGCAACGAATAGGCACTACTTCCGAGTGTCATGTAAATGTTGGGCCGCAGTGTAAGCTCCCCATCGGAGCCCATCCCTTGAACGATGGGCTCTGTCAGGAGTAGCTCGTTGATCCTGATTACGCTCGTTGGTCTTTCTGCCATAGTGAATATGCCGGAGCAACGATGGACACGGAGCGGTATCGTGATGCCAAGAATGCTGACAGATGGGTTCCCTAATGTTTTGAGTTGGTTTTGTTTTGAAGGGTGGGCCAGAAAGGGATTTGAGGTGAAATGCTAACAACAGCCACTCAGTCAAGGCCACGAAGCGGACAGGCAGGTTCGGGATCCACCTAGAAACCCGAAATCGCATCTGTGTACGCGTTTGAAGCATCCGTGCACCGTCGGACACCATCTATGATGTGTTAGGCAACAGCTGAGACGGCTCACCGAGATACATTCGCCCAAGTGGATAATGCAGGCTTCCGGGAGCATGTAGTCGTCTTTGAGAACTGTCGTTTCCGATGTGCGACGATCAAACTTGACCGCACATTCGTTGAAGCTCTTTGATTACATCGCAAGGTACATCGACCTCCATCCCGGATTTGCAACAGCCGAGTTTGTCAATGCCGATCAGGGAACGTTTTCTATCGCGTTTTGGGACCAGCTGCTTGCATCCCCGCATTTGTTGTCTTGTTGTTTCATAATACTCCAATTCCCGTCCCTGGTCTGCGGTAGTTGACTCCACTCGTGCATTACCAGATGTTATCTCCGACCGCGTTCCAGGAGACTGTGTGCTCCAAATTTGCGCGATCAAGTATGTCTGTACGTTACCGGCTCTTGTTGCGCTATGAGAAAGCTGATTCCCGTTGTTTGCGCTGTGCGTTGCCTTGTCGTTGTCTCTGACCGTATTTCAGGATGTTTCGACTTCTGCCTCTGGTTTGCGATGACCGAGCATCGCCGTGCATTGCCTCGTTGCCTCCAAGCGCCCTAAAGCGACAATGCAGCCGGCCGGCCGATAGTCTTTCCAAGGAAGCGGTGGTAAATTATGGCATAGATCTGCTGTTTGCTCGAAGGATGTCCAGCGACTGCACAGATTCCCGCGAACGGTTCTCTGCATAATTCTACACCGGCTGGTAGTTGCGAAAGAAGACGCTCGCTACTCTTTCCCGTGCTCCTCGGCAACACGCCTATTTTGTTTGCAGGATCAATCGCCGGCCAAGCTGCATTCGATCTGATGGGATTAGTATAGCTGCTTCCTCTTCGGTTTACTGGAAGCCATTGTAGGCGAGACTGAACTTGCTGTATACCGAACATGGAACACGTAGCAGCATTCCGCGAGAGGTTCGCATTGAAGGAGTTCAACAATCTCAACGACCCTTCGCACGCAGCCATCTATCAAGATACCGTTATCGAATTCATGCAGTTCGTTCGCGACGATGAATTCAGAGGTGTGACGGGGCAAGCTCTGATGCGCGACTTCCTCGCGTACGTCAACAACGAAAAGATCTAACATCTTGCGGAGATGGTGGTGCCGGAATTTCGTGAAACGTTGGAAGAACAGTACGAACCCTCAAAGCCCTCACATCTGCTATGTGTCATGCCTCTTACGTTGTTCATTCTATAGCAAGGAAATTCGTGTTGGTACGGAGAAGGATTTCGAATGTATGGATTTCGTGCTTGGCCGCATCACTCGCCTCCCTGTACGCAACGAAAAATACGTCCTCACCACCGAGCAAAACATGCTCCGACAACGATTCATGTCGTTCGTTGAGTACCTTTTCACCGGGGGACAGGGTGGGAATCGCCTTACCAGCGAGCAAGAAGAAGCGTTGCAGAAGATTCAAGATAAATTCGTTGGTAAGTTGCTGATTCATATCGCAACGCCTGACTGACAATTCCCAAAAGAGGTCTCGTTCGAGTTCAGTCGCAGGGGCGTCTTCAAGCCAGAAACCAAAGCCGAAGCCAGAGCCAAAGCCAAAGAAGCCCGGCGCAACATTATTGTCATCAGTGACTCCGAAGCTAAACCTAGAACCCCATTTCTATCCGAATCCGAGGAAGCCGAGTTCACCGCATCCGAGGCTGATGACTCCGATGTCAAGCAGCAAACGAAGAGGACAACTCGAAAGCTGGCCAACCGGAAGCCAAGCAGTGATACTCCACGCAAAGCAAAACATTCGGAAGGGTTGATTGAACGACTAATGAAGGAGGAGTTGAGAGAACATCAAACGGCACGCGCAGGAGAATCCTCAACCGAAAAAAAAGGTGAGTTGAAGATCGGAGAGCCGGAAGGACATACCATGCCAGACAAGCCAAAGTTCCGGTTCCCAGAAGCAGTGGCAGCGAAGGTGAAGACGGAGAAGTCTGAGGAAAGTGATACGCCATACAAACAGAAATCCCCAGAAGTGGCGGTCAAGGTGGAGAAGGAGCCAGGGGTATATGGCCCGCCAGATAGACATATGTTCCTGGGAGGAGTCACTGGCATGCTGGCAGAGCAAGAGCCAGGGCAGTCCGAGCGATTACACGTGGAGAAGCTGCGGGAGTAGAAGCTGCAGGAGGAGAAGCTGCAGGAGGAGAAGCTGCGGGAGGAGAAGCTGCGGGAGGAGAAGCTGCGGGAAGAGAAGCAGCGCGAGGTGGAGCAGCAGCAAAAAGAGCAGCCGGAGCAGCAGCAAAAAATCAAAAAGGAGCAGCCGGAGATGCAGCAATAGGAGCAGCCGAAGCAGCAGCAAAAGGAACAGCCAGACCAGCAGCCAAAGATCAAGAAAGCGCTCCCGGAGATGAATTTTTAAAGACTTTCCACTCTCCAAACTCCCGATACTCGACTAAGAAAAGACGACCATCAAAATACACTCCCACCATAAAGAGAGATCTCAAAGCAACGCTTTACTTTTTCCGCCGATATGAGCTGTTGATAACGTTGAAGCCGTACAGCCTTTTTATTGACACAAAAGACGAGATGAGGAGCAACCCGGAGTCGTGCAAGGTGCCGGGTCTACTTATCAAGGACATCAGAGCCGATGACGGCGAATACACTTTCAACAAAAACGGAATCGCGGTTGTGGAATACAATGGCAAGATGGAGTATGAAAATTGGTCTGACCAGAAAAAGATCGAAGACATCTACTGCCAGGATCTCGGGCAGACTCCGATCAAGCTGCTCGTTTGCTCGGCCGTTCAGATCTTTGAAACCCTGGTGAGCTTCACAACTTTCTGCCAGCTATAGCTCTATCAGGAGCTTTCCTCTGGATGATGACAGGCCCGCAAGCGCCATGCCTCTTTTCCGGATTCCAACATGGATCCAACCATTCAGTTTCAGCCTGCCCTTCCTACTCATGTCGGTTAGTCGGGTTCTTGTCTCACCATTGATCATCTGATCATGCGCCAGACTCGACCTCGGATGCGATCAAGGCAGTCGTTCGAATTCTCAGTGGGGAAGAAGCACCAAAGCTGCTTGCGAAGCGCTGGACTGACCTTAAAGTAAGCATTGATACTGGTCTTTTCTCATTGCGATGTGTGACCGTATATCGTGTTTTCTTAGTCTGCTGATATTGAACAAAGTGTCTGGAAGTCTTTATTGGATCCTCTCCGTGATTAGCCTCTTGCTGTGTGTAACTCCAGGACTACAAATCCAGCCAAAGACCTCGTGGCCAGTGATACTGTTTTCGCCAACGATGATATGATGGCGCACTCCAACGGGAGCCAGCAGTGGTTCTATAAGAGCGACCAAATGCCGGATGAGTTGCTCTTCTCAGACAAGCCGATTCATTGCATAGTCCCCGTGAGACACCCAACAGTGACTATTTTGGTTACTGCAACTGACGTGCTTCTAGCTGTCCAACTCGCCTCATTCCGTCTACCATTGGACGAAGGGTAGGTGCCTGACTACCGTAAAGTCATCGAAGCCCGTGTGAATATCTACTTCGATGATTTAATTGCTTGCGCAGATGGAAGGCATCCAATAAGCTTGGGGGTTCATGTGCCAGAATAGCGAACCTGGGACCTCTTCAAAGGGCCGGGCCTGTAATGGTCATCCGTTCGACTCAGCTTTTATGGAGCGATGAAGATCTTAGGTAATATTCTGTCCCAACCACCTAGACCCAGCTTGACCATCCTGCGTCGACTACTACCTCAATTGTTACTTCTTCTTGCTCCGTCCTGGTGCATGTAGCTCGAAGGGAGGTAGCGCTCGATAGGGTTGCTGGCTGTGCTACATGTGTTGTTAGAGGTGGTATGGCTCCTCGATGGACAGAACAATTGGAACGCCTGAGATCTGGCTCTTCTTCCGAATTGTTAGTCTACTATGAGGAGCTGAGAGCACATGTCGCGCTGCAGCACATACGCAGCACCTCCAACACCAGTAATCTCCGCCGTAGTGCTTACAGTGTCTCAAGTCTTCAATCCGTCGGTGGTTGGTCCAGCCGGCTGTATATCCGCTGCAATGGCTGACAGGAGTTCTCTGAAGACAAAGGGTCGTAGAATTAGGCCCCCTACAAGCCGCTTCGTGGAAATTGCCGAAGCGCCTGTACCTGACAGTGGTTTCCTTTGACGAATCAGAGATCGCTGCGCCGCGTCGATCCAAACTTTGATGTCCGTCAGCTATTCTGATTGTAGTTAGAATGCAAACTAGCAAACCAGCATACTTGTGCACTTCTACACGGAGGAGCAAGATCAATGAGTGGGATACCAAACCCGACAAGGGAAGAAGAGATCGTTACTTGTGAACATCTGCGAACTGGCGTGTATGAAACGGCATAACAGACCGAGTGGAACAGTAGAAACAGAGCCGATGCGTGGCGATCAACAATCATTTTCTACTCATGGCAGGTACGCCAGCTCGAGAATGTTTTAAAGCAAGCACGGCTTGCACTAGCGATCTCATATTAGCAGCAACAACTCGTCAGCATATTTCTCTGAGCATTACTACGCCTCAATCAACGTTTCAGACACAAAAGCTTGCTAGTGACATGGATCCAGGTATACACACTGCATGTAGCCCCGGGCGCAGCAGGCCACAGCCCAAAGGGGCCCCCAGAGGAGTCGTTAATATCTGATTAAGGATCGGTAAATCGTCTGGAATCCGAGTTGAGACTTGTGTAACCAACCTCTAAGAACTCAGTTCCTACGGGTGGCCTGAATTGAGACTGTTTCAGATGTAGGTTCTGATGATGTCAGTCTCTTCAGGATGCAGCAACGTTCTGGGAGCTGCGTGATATGAGATTGCTTTCGAAACGGCACAGGGCGCGGTGGGCACGCCTTGTTGCTACTGGTGTAGTTTCGTCAGGTCGGAATTGGGTGAACATCTAAGTTGAAAATCGAGTATATAAGATCACCTTTCCGCCTTTCAAGTCCATCATAAACAACATCGACCACCTCAATCATCCACAGACCCAGTCCGCTACATTCTCTTTCCCTAACTTGAAATCAGACTTCCACCGCATCCAACTTCAGCGTCAGCACCAACTCCTGCAGAACATAACTTTGTTTCTCGCCCTCCTCGCTTCGATAAAGACTACGACACCACCTTTGTTTCCTCCATCAGTAACTAATCCGATATCACCACCTCAGACATGGGGCTCATTATGAAAGCCCTGGCTTCCGTTGCCGCGCTTAGCAGCCTCGCATCCACCGCGGCGCTACCTGTAGATACCAAACAGCTCGTCAAGCGAGATGCATGCGCTGATGCCCCACACGCCAACGTGCTTGACGTTGGTGGAAATACGGGGGACCCTTTCTGCGAAATGCGAATTGCCTCATCGGGAAGGTCATAACTGGCCTCGAAGTTTGGTCAGACAACCATAATGGCATCAGAGGCATCCTCTTCACCTGGTCCGGCGGCGACGCGATGATGCACGGTACCCAAAACGGCGATTCCAAGTCTATCACTTTTGCCCCTGGAGAGAAAGTTCAGGCTGCAACACTATGGGGTGACGGTACGGGGAAACAACTCGGACACATCTACTTGAAAACAGACAAACAACAGCTTGATGTAGGGAAGGGTAAACCAAACGACGGGTACCAGATCGATGTCGGTGGCGGCCTCCTTCTCGGCGCTTCCGGAGCCAACGGCGCCTCCATCGACAACCTTGCCCTTCTTTTCCTGGCTACAGAGATTTCATCCGTCACTATCGGCAGTATCAAATTTGACTCAGACCCCACTGGAACCTCCGACAACATCGCGCCATCTTACCTGATCCAGAGCACCATGGGAAACCCTGCAGGCAGCCATGGCAACGTGTCCTTCACAGTCTCAGGCTCTGTCAAGGTGACCCAAAGCACTACGTGGGAACAGAGCACCACGGGCACGTTCGGTATGAAGTATTCGGTCGAATTGGACGGTGCGCCCTTAGGCGTCGGTGCAAAGGTTACCGGCGGCTACGAATGGAGCGTCTCGCACGCTACCAGCAAAGCCACCACCACTAGCGAGGAAATCACCATCACCCAGACCGCCGGGCCTATCTCGATCGCACCGGGTTGCGGCAAGTCATGTAAGATTTTTTCCCGGAAGGGGACCGGCACCTTCCCCTACACTTCGACCGTCACAGTCAACCTTGTAGATGGCACCAGTCTCTCCTACCAAGAGGTTGGTAAGCTCGAATCTGTGCAGTACACGGAGGCCTACTCGTCGTGTGTAGATGCGAACAACCCCATCGATTGGAATGGCACCCCCGACAGCCCACCAAAGGGTATACAGGTCGTGGGCACGGGCAAGTAGCCGTTGAAAGGCTATCCGCCCCGCTGGTCGTTCAGGATTACTCACACCGTACTACACGATCATTGTCCCCGGAGTTCACATAGACTGTGGCGTTGTGGTATCTTTTCCGATTAGCGATCATCTGTATATCTTCTTTTGTCACTGTGCCGCTGTGTCTTGTTGAGTCCATTTGGTCGCTTAGCATAGAAAATCGTTTAGTTCCAGAACTTGTATCAGTACCCTCCATCAATATCTTGCGAATTTGCCTCACTCTTTACGGCTCTACTTGTTCTTAGCTGTGTAATGCACTGACCCTTCAGATAGCTCGCGTCTTACGCTAACATTTATGATATCGACTAATGCAACGCCAACAGCAAGATTGTGTTACATTTCAGGATCATGGACATAATATTCGATGGCAGCTAAATAACCTACCGATGCAGCAACAGGAACTCCAGCAATGGGGTAGAGAGCGACCTCACTCACAGTCGCGTAAAAGTTGTATCATGCCCGGGAAGCTATGGAACGGTGCGGGACTCGCGAGGGGGAGAAACCTTGCTCCCTTAGCACGGATCATATTACACGAACGGACCGCGCAACTATGTTTCTGGCCGGACAGCATGGAGGTGCCTCTCGTTCTCTTCGAAAGCACGATCGCCCTTCGTGGTGCAAGGCTCCCAACTGTATAACGGTACAGTGGATGTTAGGCCTCGTACTGCATCGTACGGCGGAGCCTCGCCGCAAACGGTGCGTTTCTAAGGCAATAGGGAACTGCACCGTTTACACGGTTAGTACAATGATAGTACGATGCTCTGAGGCTATGTGAACGGACCTCTTGGGCCGTCGAGCCGCTCGTCGATTGATTCGGTAATGGTAAAATCAATGGCAACTCTGTCCCGTCAACAGCGTATTTATGCGTTTTCAATATCGGCGCATCTCTCAAGTGTTTTTCCTAGACGACAACAGGAAAATCACGATGACGTCGAGGCAGCAATGTACCTTAGAATGCTTCGTACGCTTTACCGAATGTCTCTACTGCACTACACTAAACGACGTATATGGCGAGTGTATGGATAGTACGCGTACGGTGTGCGTACGTTTGGGAGCCTTGTGGTGGTGTCGCAGCCAATAGAGCCTGGTCGTTGTGATGGCCTTCAAAATCCCTAGCACCGGTGGTAGGCGACCAAAATTGTTGCAATGTAGGTGCTCGACGTCGTACATCATCGCAGTTGTGAGCCTCGCGACATTCACGGACGTTTTTGTATATGCAAGTGTTGGTAACACGGTCACAGGCTCTGCAAACTACTGTTCTCGCTGATATAGCTGAACCCAGATTGTGCCAGTGGTACCGGTTGCTCTGAACAGTCGAGCAGGTGTTGATCCAAAAGATGTGCAGCGTTGGACAGCAGTCTTGCTTGCAATCAATGGAGCAGCTCTGGTAGCTGTGTCTCCAATCGCAGGCTTGGTCGCTGACTACATAGGCTCGCGACGTACTCCGTTGGTTGCGAGTCTTCTCGCCCTCATGGGCGCAAGCATGATGTTGTGCTTCGGGCGCAGTGTAGGCATCTATGTTGTGGATCGCCTGCTCCTGGGGATCTCTGGGGCGGTCGTTTGGACTGTCGGCCTGGCTCTGGTCGTCGATAGCGTTCCCAAGGCAGAAGTGGGGAAATATCTTGGTTATGTTTTCATGAGTATCAACATGGCCGTTCTAGTAGTACCACTAGTGGGGGGAGTGGTATATGCTGCAGCTGGATACTATGCTGTCTTTTACGTGTCTTTCGGGCTCATAGCTCTTGATGTTGTACTGCGTATAGGTCTCATTGAGAAGAGGGATGCTAAGAAGTGGACCAATAAAGCCGACACGGACCGGACACAGACCCAACTTCAGACCAAAAGCATTTCGCCTTCTACGACAGAGGACATGGAGAAGCAAGGTGCCAAAGATATTGTGCCAGTGGAGAAAGGCACAACGTCGTCGGCTACAGCGACCAATCTAGCGTCTACCAAAAATCCAGTCGCTGAGACACCACAGGCCGAAGAGAGCCGAAGTTTTTACGCCCCGATCTTTTCGCTTCTCAAATCCCCTCGCGTACTTACCGCTATATTTGGCTGTCTCGTCCAGTCGACCTTGTTTCGACCTTCGATACGGTACTTACCCTGCACGTCAACGCTCTCTTCGGCTGGGGGTCTCTTGGCTCAGGCTTAATTTTCCTCGGACTTCTCGTGCCATCGTTGGCTTCCCCACTTGTTGGCTGGAGCAATGATAAGCTAGGACCGAAGTGAATTGCTTGCATAGGCTTCTTACTATGTTTTCCAGCCCTTGTTCTGCTGCGCGAAGTCACGCACGGTGGTATTCGTCAAATTGTTCGATATATTTGCACTTCTGGTTATCATTGGATTCGGGGTCAATTTCATCGCTATCCCACTTCCAGCAGAGATATCCTACACCATCGAGGCCAATGAGAAGAGCCTTCCAGGGCTATATGGGGCGAAAGGGGCTTACGCCCAGGGTTACGCACTTCTCAATACGGGATTCGCTACAGGAGGTTTGATTGGCCCCTTGTGGTCCGGCTACGTGGTCAATGAGGCAGGATGGGGAACTTTGGGGTCGAGCTTGGGCTTACTGTGCGCTTTGACTACGATTCCTATAGTCATCTGGACTGGCGGTAAATGGTCCAAAAAGTCCAGCCTTGGAACCACCAAAGAGACTAGCAGCCAAAGGTGTCCGTCATAAAAGAACGCTACGAAAATAATCACAAGTACGTCCTAAGCGCGCTTGAGACGCTTATGATTTTCTATTGACACTGCTGTGGAAAAATCTCACTCACATCTTGATATCCATAGGGTGTAGCCTATCAAGCACACACCGACGCTGGCATTCCAAGTCTCATGGTCCGGTTGAACTAACAGCCTGAAAAACCCCTTTGAAGCTTACGAACCACATGGACAAGAAGTATTGGGCTCAATCAGGTCCTGCAAGACTATCAGGCCTCCATAATAGACGCTTCCAAACCTGTCGTCAACGATCAATGCGAAAACACAGATTTCAACCAAGCGATCCGGTTGAATAACAAGGTACCCCGGTAGTCATATGTCTTCTTCGAGAGTATCAGTGTCGGTCTGGCCTCTTGACAACTAGCGTTGCCCCGGGCTTGCAAAACAGGTAGAAATTCATGTACAGCTATTATCATAGTCATTACGACATCCGTCGAGTAGGGGATGACGCTTGCGCCCGACTTGCATCAACCTGCAGGATAAGGTGCGGAAACCCATCCGATTAGGGAGAGCCGTTCCATATCCGCAGCCTTGTACAACGCTCGTTCCCAAACCTCGAATTGAGAAGGCAATGCTGAGCATAGCCCTCTCGCCTGCTCATCGGATCTTCTTTATATCTGCAGTAAGCGTTCTCCACCTTTTCAAGTGTGCATTTCAAAAATGACTCCTACAGCGATGTCTGAAGTCCCAACCATACCACCGCCATTTGGTGTTGCTTCTCAATTCGAAGACCCGCCATCGCAAAAATCAACTCTGGTAATCGTCTCAAGCATCAGCATGTCTTTGATGGTTGTCTGCTCAGCACTGCAATTTTATACAAGAGGCTTCGTGCCAGGGTCTTACCTTGGGCTTGAAGATGGCAAGTTAAGATTCAGCTTTGTTGGTAAATCTAGCTAAGCAATTCAGCTGCAACCGGTCTCGCCGTGGTGATTATCTCCACTATAATATACTTGTTGCACAATCTAACCGTGGATTCATTACATCAGCTTGGATCAATTGTTCAGACAACCCTAGCCTGTTATTGCATGTGCCTTCCCTTTCCGAAAATGCTCGATTTCTGACCAAATCCAGTGGTCAGAAATGGTCTTGGCGTTCACTTATGGGACATACGTGCTGTTGATTTCACCCCAGAAGCTGTACAAGTGAGTCGAAAACTCGTTGCTCAGTAAGCGTATCTGACAGCTCTCAGAAACTTGACGCATTAAACCTGGTTTATGGACCGACCACCTTTTTTGCCAGATTGTCACTAATCCTCTTTTACTCTCGGATATCTAAAGTAGGCTGGGCAAAAAAACTAATAATTTTCTTACAGCTGTCTCAAACCCTTTTCTTCTTAGTTGACCTTGCCGTCGCTAGCTCGGCGCATGCCCTTTGCGTCTCTGTCGTTTCTTTACAGGACCGTCTTTGTAATACTATTTCAAATGTGGTAATAGCCCAAAGCGCTGCCAGCCTGGCCATGGATTTACTGGTTCTGTTTATTCCCTCAAAAATTGTTTGGCACCTAGTCATGAAACGGTCTCAAAAGCTACTTCTCATCGCGTTGTTTTCGACAGAATCTCTGTGAGTCGGTCCTACCGATCGAATACATCGTACTTACAGTACACTTGCCAGCGCATGCGGCGTTAGCTTCGGGCGTCTTGTGGTTTTCTCTCGTAACGCCAATAGTCTGGATGTATTCTGGGTTACAGGCTTAACCACAACCCTGAGGTTCGGAATCCGGTCGAAGTTTCGGCGTCAGAACACTAAACCCGCGCAGTGTCCTCGAAGTCAATATCGGCATCGTTTGCGGTTCTCTACTAATGATGCCGAAACTCTTCCGCCATCTCGCAGAATCTTCCAGAAATCGGTTGACAAGAGCGGATAGCCTCCCGAGAAAGATGAACGTCCAGACCACCTATGGTGATGGCACTTTCTTCAGACGAACGGGAGCTATTGAGACCGGAAAGTCGGACCATCGGGTTGGTGATTCAATAGCATCATCATTAGCCACCACATCGACCACCGAGGCGGATGGCATCCTCCCTGTACAACTATCAGTCATAGTTACTGACAAGTCGGTGGATTGGGCTGGCAATTTGGTCGTAGAACTAAGCAATATAGGAGCTGCGGATGATTCGCCAAACGTGCGTTCTGACTGCCAATCAGTTTAGAAGCTAAAAGTATGTTCTTTAGGGCTCTATTCCACTGGAATCAGCAGGTTGAGATGTACTGTTGATGGCATAGGGAATAATGAGCACAGGACAGAAAACGTCATTGACATGAGTATTACCTGGGCATCGCGACGTTGCAACCAACCACTGATCGACTTCCCACCCTGAGATGTGCTCTCTGCTGAACAATCATTTTGGATCAAGAAGCCAGCCTTTGCTTCGGCAGACTTGGCGGATCGGATGAGCTCGCTTTGCGAGTCATTGTACACTTCGATAATGTAGGTGACCACTACAGAAACACCACCTGACACTGCTGGCACACCACCCACCACACTGCTCGCACACTAAAACAACGCAAGAGGGTAACGCAGCTTTTACTTCGTATAGAAAGCTTGGAGATGCGCAAGATGCCTCCCACACGTCTACTCAAGCTAATATCGCAAGCTTCTGCACCAATACTTGGGATTGATCGCAACTTGTCCCGCATGTTACGTTTGTCGGTCATGGATATGACATTCGATGGCAGCTAGACAGTCTACCCACGCAGCAACAGGGGTTCGGCATGAGGAGTAACAAAAATGCAGCGATAGAGTAGAAAGCGACTGTTGATTCAGCTAAGTGGCTTTGATATAGCAGAGTGCGCTGCACTTGAACGCCGCATCTTGGAGGAGATTAAGATACCCGACCTTCACAGTATTGTGCTCCTTGGCCTTTCTTAAAAGAAAGAGACATTTGCCCCAGAGATGAGGTAGCCTCGAAGACACGTTGTCGCCGTACCACGGTAATTGTACACAAAGGGCGTCTGGGGGCTGAAGGGCTGAAGGAGGGAGAAAATGGAAGCCGACAAGGCCTTCAGAGAAAGGGTTTTAGGCACTTTCGGTGCCGCAGGCTATGACCAAGCGAGGATTGCGAAGGCCTTAGAAACGGAGTGGAAAGGTTAAGACATTACCAGAAGAAGATCATGGATCTCACACGGCCAACGTCCATCAAAGTTCATCGCAAACGCCTAAGCCCCGACACTTTGGATGTTTATGAAATACCAAGGGAATAGTGTGATATAGATCCTGACTATATTTTCATCAAACGCTGGATCCCAGAGCGTGACCAGGAAACCTTGTTCGAGCACACGCGCGAGCTCCATGAACAGAGATTGCCCAGAACTCGCACAACCGAGTTCAAGAAAGGGCGAGACAGCCTTTTGCTAGTAGGGAAGAGAGGCTCCGCGGGTAGAGAGCATATTCCAACGCCAGACAAGAGTCATTTCATTAATCCAACATCTCAAAGCAACTCTGAATCTGACAAGCCGCCTCACCGAAGGTCTTCTAGGTCACGGAACAGTAGCCGTAGGCCCGGGGACGAACGATCCGATAGTATACCACAACGCGAGAACAAGGAGTCCATGAGAGACGAGGAACACTCCGTTCCCCAACAGAAGACTGATTACATTATCAAGGAGCTCTTGAAAGAGTACATGACATTGGGTGCTGAAATCTCTGAAGCGACATAACGAGATCGATCAATCTTTGTGATCCCAGCGGACTTGACATAACGCATTCGCACCCTATCGAAAGGGACAGAGATTAAGCGTTCGACGACCGCACGATCAGCAATTCAGCATCTTCAAACCTAAGCCGAGGCTGCTGAAATCACTTCTTGGTACCTTACCTTCCGAGCTGCCTCTTTGGGCATGCCAACTCCTGCGTTTGCCGCTAAAGCGCGGCTGCGAAACGATTGGTGTCCATACAAGCTGTCCACGTTCCCCAATAATAGGATCATTTCCATCTCTACTCGCTCGACTCATCGCGTCACCAGAAGGACAGAATCTCGCGATCGAAGTATATAGACTGCCCATCGGCGCGAAAATGGGAGGATGGAAACTCCGGCACCTACCGCAAAACAACCATGTACACGACTCAAATGGTCGCCTTCTGGGCCGTCATAACGAGCCTGTACATCGGAGTGATTGATGCCGCAAATTCGAACAGGTCAAATTACTTCAATTACACCACCGTCAATGGCTATTTCCTTCAAGATGAACCAGGCACCAATGCCACATCTTTCAACTTCATGACCGCCAACTTCGGGCTCCTCAACCGCACCTATCCCAGCGACAAGACATTTCACATTCACAATGCGACCCAGTGGCAACGATTCGAGCACCAACTCGCCAAACTGAATCATGAGGCGCCTCGTGACACGCAATACAAGCTCCTGTACATGGGCCGCCATGGTGAAGGTTATCACAATGCCGCAGAAAGCTATTACGGAACACCAGCCTGGAACTGCTACTACTCTGAACAAGACGGAAACAGCACAGTCACGTGGGCCGATGCGCACCTTACGCCGCTCGGCGTAAACCAGGCGCTGGCAGTCAACCGTTTCTGGGCGAGCGAGATTAAGGAGCAGAAGATCCCTCGACCGGAGAGCTACTATACTAGTCCGTTAACGAGGTGTCTCCAGACGGCGAACCTCACCTTCTCCGGTCTCGATCTGCAAGCCCAGCATCCTTTCATCCCAGAAGTGAAGGAACTCTTCCGTGAGGGTATCAGCGGCCATACATGCGACCACCGGGGTAGCAAAACCTATATCCACAACTCGTTTCCTAGCTACAGGATCGAACCTGGCTTCACGGAGAACGACGAGCTGTGGGAGGCACTTCATGGAGAGACGAACATCGACCAAGATATAAGATCGAAGAAGGTGCTCGACCAGGTCTTCTCCACAGATTGTAGCACCTACATTTCGATCACCAGCCACTCTGGGGAGATCGCGTCGCTGCTGAGGGGTAAGCCGCGTCTACACAGACATCGCCGGAAATGATGAGACTGACCATGCACGTGTATAGTTCTAGGCCATCGAGTGTTTAGTCTGAGAACTGGAGCCGCTATTCCCGTGCTTGTGAAAGTACAAGCCCTCAGTGGCCAAGCTCCCGTTACGGCAAGCCAGGCTTACACGGCAATATGTACGTGCACGTCGCCGCCGGCTGTGACTGCAACGACATCACAATGCAGCTATCCAACGGCAACGTAGATACAGATGTAAGATTGACCCAGCCCTAAGCGCACATGTTGAAGCAATCTTGGTTGCAGATGCGCTGAGCACCAACTCGCCGTCTTTTACATCTCCTGCGATGCATTCCGGTCTGCATTACTTTGTCCAATTCATGCGAATCTGCGGGCTCTCCGTGTAAAGGTCAAGCGTAGCCACACCTAAGCACCCTTCATTGTAAACCAATCCTCAGCTTTGTGAGCCAATGCCGGAATCTAAGCCGGCGCAACCATTCGATAATAATTTTTGGGTGGAAGTCGGGGCAGTGAGCGTGATGAAGGCTGCGGCTTATGTGAACATGACGTAGATTTCCGCATACAGACGAATTCCCCTGTACGTACAACAAGTGAGGTAGGCAGCTTCGCAAAGCACATATTCGAATCTCAATCCTGCATCTTATGAGCTTCGAGCGGAAGACGGTCAAGTCGGCCAACTATTTTTCGCCTCCCCGCCGCTTTTTCAGCCGCAGCTCGGCTGACCTGCAATCTCGTGCCGCGCTGACCCTCCCCTAACTGTGCACCAACCTACCCTCTATTTCTACTGGGCCTCTTTATTTCGTATTCCTGCCAGGTTTACTATTGTCATAGGCTCCGGCGATGGGGTTTAGTCAGCGCTACCGCCAGCATTGTCGGTATTGTAGGGTACGGTATTCAGATCATCCAGATGCTCCATGCAGCGGTTGATGCAAGATCAATGGCGGCGGAACGCGGCGAATAAATCGCCATCGAAGTCCGCGCGACAGCTACCGGTTATAAGACATTGCAGCACTTCTTACTCGAAGATGTCAAGAACCCCAACGTCCGACAACCTATATGTTATCCAGTCTCATCCTCCACCACCATTAAAAGGGATGGAACAAAGGATCGAAAGCAGGATAAGAAAAGTGAATTTCACTCTATCGCTGCTGTCGAGGCTGCTAGCTTTGCGGCACGCGAATATCCAGAAATAGGAAGAGCGGGAAGGGGAAGTCAGGGGGCGACGGCATGCTGTAGACTTGGCGAGACAGATAATAGGAAGAGGAAGAGGATCAAGAGGAAAGAATCCACGGAGTACACGGACTCGGTCAAGAGACACGGCAGGGGGTTCCGTCGCCAGGTCAGAGAGCCTTTACCGAGGCCGTTGAAGATCCCCCATCTCATACGACAAACCCAACCTAATTAGGACTAGCTACTTTGGAAGGTCTTTACGAGCGCCAGGAGCGAAGAGGAAAGGCGAGAGAACCGCGGCGTGCTGAAGGGAATGACGAGTACGAGGATTCAGGGATCAGAGTCTATACAGTGGAGCGCGACGCGTGTTTGGGTATCCCGTCTGCCGGCCAGAAAACATACGCTGAAGGCACAGAAGATGATGGAATTGGGCATTCGAAGGAAAAGATTGATGAGTGACCTTTGGGCGAGGCTATACTCTCAGCCGTCGTCGCGTTGGCGAAACAACGAATCTTGCGTGCCATATGGGCGCTGGACAGACATTTCGGACTTCTTCTCAGCATTCTTTGGAAACTCCAAACGAACTCGACGACGACAACCAACCGCACAATTCAGACACCTATGGCTAAAAAGACAAGTCGTTGGGGTTTTCCACTTGCCCAGTCCAACCTGAAGGTTAAAGGTAGTATTGACCCGATTCAGAGGCCTATCAGTAGAGCATCCAATATTACGTGCTACCTTTCCCTGATACGCAGCCAGGCTACTGAAAGGACTACAAGATGTTTCGAACATCTGGAGCGGTTCCGCCACATTCAGATTGATGTTCCGTATGGTGGCACCGGTAGGTGGTGAACCGATCCCTTGGCAAACATTGTGAAAAATCTTCTTCTACTATTGCTTGCTCCGGGTCCTCTAATTCTATGTCTAATCTGCTCTGACGTTTTGTTGCTTTGGCAAGGGATCATGGTAGGTCGTTGATTCTATCGTTGTTTCGTCCACACGTCTTTGCCGATTGTAAAGGAATTGATTCTAATCTCAGCCAGCCCTTGCAATCGGCACCCTGCCCGCGCATGGGATCATCATTTTACCACCAACACTCCAGCGGACACAACTCAGGTCTCGCATTCTCATTATCAATGGTTTTCGCACGCCATCAAGGACCTCGTCTTGTGTCGCCAATCTTGGCGGTTGTTCTTATTCTGCGCCAAGAGACAAGCGAGGCCCTGGCCAGCCAATCTGGAGCTCTCTGGCGGGCACGAGCCGCCCGAACTTTATCAACCCCACGCTCGCTCCTCCACACACGGATATACATCCTATCAGATCGATCCGGAGACATCTAGATCACGCCTCGGAGCTTAGTACCTTACAGTCTGCAACCTTTCTGCACGATGCATTTCCAAATCCCTTCGACCGCGTTGCCCCTTCGAGATAGCAGTCTTGCCCAATGACGGAATGACGGACGGCCACTGTCCACACCCACCGTAAGACGTTTGAGACTACCTAGATTCGATGGGGTGATGGGTACTCTACATATCATCGCCTACCAATTGAGAGTCCATTGGAACACCCTTCGACCTCATCACTTTCGTGATCATGATTTCCTTTTCTGCTGTCCCTCTGCTGTATTTAATCTTCTCTTTCCTTGCCGCTGCTCGGCCATCTCCTAGCGATAGTCTTCATAGTGAACCTCCAATTGTGAATCAGACGACCTGCGATGGAAAGCAGTACAGCTACCAGTCCCTTGCCGGCTACGGCTTCATTCCCTCCAATGCTCGCGACAAATTCGGAGATACCATAGGCGGTATTGGCAGCTCTGCAGCAATCGACCGTAGAAGCTGGAAGAGATTAAAGAACGGATCGTATACTGGTGTTTTATATGCCATCCCCGATCGAGGCTGGTAAATCTGTCCAAACATCCCACTCCCAGTGGCAGAATGGCATGAAGAAAGCTTTACGCTGATCACGTTCGCTAGGAACACACAAGGCACGGCCAACTACCAAAATCGCATTCAGAAGATCGCCATTACCCTGATCCCCAACACCACTGCCACGGTCACTAACCCCTCCCCACCCAACGTCCAGCTCACATATCTCGACACCATCCTTCTCACTGGGCCCGACGGTAAGCCCACCACTGGCCTCGATGCCGATCCCATCGGCAGCGTGCAGTACCCTGGGTATCCCATCTTGCCCGCCGCCACTTTCACAGGCAATGGTTTCGGCGGCCCAGGCTCCGGCGGGAAACGCATCGCTATTGACTCCGAAGGCCTTGCTCTCGGCCGTGGTGGTACATTTTGGGTCTCCGACGAGTACGGACCTTATATCTATCAGTTCTCGCCTTGGGGACGCATGCTGCAAGCCATTATGCCGCCTGTAGCGTATATCCCGTATCGTAACGGCAGCGTCAGTTTCAGTGCTGATTCCCCGCCTGTATACGATCCCAATCGGACGGTTACACCGAAGGACCCGACGAGTGGAAGGGACAACAACCACGGACTCGAAGGCCTGACGATTACCGCTGACGGATTGACGTTATACGCGCTTATGCAATCAGCGATGAATCAGGAAGGCGGGCCCAATAACCCCTACCGGCGACAAGCGCGTTTGTTGGAATACGACGTCAGTAATTTTGTGCCTGTGTACAAAGCCGAGTTCGTCGTCACGCTCCCTCTATACACAGACCCTATGGCCAAGGCATCCAAGGCTACGAAAGTCGCTGCACAGTCTGAGATCCACTCTCTGGGCAATGGCCAGTTTCTGATCCTCGCGCGCGATAGCAACGCCGGGTATGGCGGAGCCAGCTCTACAAGCGTATATCGCCATGCTGACATCTTTGACATCTCCGGCTCGAGCGGTGCCACTGATATCAAATCTCCTACCAACGACGCAGTCAACGGGAGTGTCGCCTCTGAGACCGGAATGCTGGACGCAGGTGTCACAGCAGCGGAATATTGCCCGTTCTTGGACTTCAATATAAACAGTCAATTGGGGAGGTTTGGGGTGCATAATGGCGGGGCGCAGGATAGTGGCTTGTTGAATGAGAAATGGGAGAGTTTGGCTATGGTGCCGGTGGATGGGATGGAGGGGAAAGATGGAGAGTGGTTTTTGATCAGTTTGAGTGATAATGATTTTATAACGCAGGATGGTGGGTTAATCCGTGTCTCTTTCGCCTTTGCCCTTTGCCTCTCCCTTTCACCTTTTCGTTCCCCCTTATCTCCTTTTTAGCTGCTCTCACCAACCCTCGTTCTCTCCTTTCTCCAAGACGTTAAGGGGGCTGCAAAAGCGAGGGCACACAGCATAATATTCCATCCTTGAGAAAAGCATGCTGACAACGTTTCCACGCACAGGGTATCTCAACGGAGGCGCCTACCAGTACAAAGACGGCTCAGGCTACAACCTCGACAACCAAGCTCTAGTGTTCCAGATCCAAGTCCCGAAGGATGCACAGCCATCATAGACTTTCTCTAGAAAAAATCCGCCACTACTTAGAAGGCGGATGGCACGAATAATGCATAATTTCTCCACTGTCTCGCGATGTCAGAGACGACCTAACTCTTGTTCATGGAGCCAAAGTACACTTCGCTTATCCAGCTGACCTCAGAACCATTTGAGTCCTTATGTTAATAGTCAGGATGACGAAGTCACGGATCGGCAATGATGCAACCTCAACCCGGCTTCGATCTTCGATCATCCAGCGATTGTTCTCCGATCACTTCCAATCGATCCTCCTGCCTTACAACCATCCCCACCCCTCCACCCCTCCACCC